>Ga0208150_1000621_pt1 | contig 13751 bp, 11 predicted proteins | sample DEB08_DNA_8_FD_184534 | JGI IMG/M metagenome (GOLD analysis project Ga0208150, IMG submission 184534) | Aqueous microbial communities from the Delaware River and Bay under freshwater to marine salinity gradient to study organic matter... | ecosystem: Environmental > Aquatic > Marine > Coastal ...
CCTTGAAGCCTACACCAAAGACGTCAACGGTCATTTTGCAGAGTATGCCCATTATGTCTTGAGCCATGGAACAGCAATGAGTTTAAGTGGGAAATAGAATATGAATAAACTGAATACATTTGCAGCTATTTTGATGCTTTGGTTCTCTTCCCTCTTTGCCGCTGACAAGCCTAATATAATTGTCATCATGGCGGATGATCTTGGTTATTCGGACCTGAGCTGTTACGGCGGAGAGATTCAAACGCCAAATATTGATCAATTAGCGATGACGGGTGTTCGCTTTACCGGATTTAAAAATGCATCACGGTGTACGCCGTCACGTGCTTCCTTGTTGACTGGTCGTTATTCGCATTCGGTTGGGGTAGGAGCTATGTCACATGACCAGGGTTTGCCCGGTTATCGCGGGCAGCTTTCTGCAGATGCACCGACAATTGCTGAAATCCTCAAACCGCAAGGTTATAGAACTGGCATTGTTGGCAAATGGCACCAGACCTTTACAGGTAAATCGAAACAGAAACCCTTATTCCCGCTCGATCGTGGTTTTGAACATTTCTACGGTACCTGGTGGGGCGCCAAAGATTATTTTAGCCCCAAATTCATGATGAAGAATAATGAACACATACCAGATAGTACCCAATACCCGGCTGACTTTTATCTGACTCATGCCTTATCCGATTCGGCCATTGAGTTTGTCGAAGCTCAAAATGATCAAAAGAAACCCTTCTTTTTATATCTGGCACATTATGCCCCACACGCTCCTATACAGGCACCTAAGGATAGAATTCAAAAATGTATTGAGCGTTATAAAGCAGGATTTATTAAACTCCAGCAAGAGCGCTTTGAACGTCAAAAAAAATTAGGTGTGGCCCCTAAGAATGCGTCTCTTAGAGACCTTTCACAAAAATGGGACACACTCAGTGAAAAAGATAAAAATGCATGGGTAAAAACCATGGCCACTTATGCAGCTATGATTGAAATTATGGATGATGGTATTGGCCAATTAATCGATGTTTTGAAGAAAAACGGTCAATATGAAAACACCTTGATCATGTTTCTGAGTGATAATGGCTCCACTCCTGAGAAAAAGGGAAAAAGGGAAGTTGCGGATCTTTGTGCCGCGCTCAGTAATACGCCATTCAATGGAGTTAAAGCACATGCTCTTGAGGGTGGTATAGCTTCGCCACTGATTGTCAGCTGGCCAAAACAACTTGCGCAACATGCTAAACAAATACGCCAGGGGCACTGCCATATTATTGATATCTTACCGACTTGTCTGGAAGCAACAGGGATCAAATTCCCAGATACTTTTAAAAGTATCACGCCAGTGCGACCGGATGGCATAAGCTTGATGGCCGGCGTAAAAGGAAAGGAATTAGAAAAGCGCTCATTCTTTTGGGAACACTATAAAAGCCGGGCAGTTTACCATGATGGCTGGAAATTAGTTGCAGATAAATCACCCTGGAAACTTTATGATCTCAACAATGATCCTGTCGAAAAGTCCGACCTATCAAAGAAGCATCCAGAACGTGCCGCAACGCTCGAAGCTCTGTGGACAAAATGGGGCAAGATGTACAATGTTCTTCCTTTCCCTGGGAAGAAAAAGAAGTAGATTTTTTTAAATCTAAACTATCCGCTGATTAGCGCAGATCTTGAATGTTATTTTATAATTCTTTTCTCTGCAACTCATCGCCTCTGCGTGTTAATATAAAGAAATATTATTAAAGAAGCTCACATAGTGCCGCAGTGCCACAGAGAAGATTTACACTACCTAGCACTTTATTACGTATGTGATCCGCAGATTACGCTGATTAGCGCAGATTTTGATTGATGTTTAAAGAGTAACTTGGTGGCTGGGAGCACAGGCGTCTTTCTAGTCTTCCTAATAAGTAAAAGATTTAAATCGCAAATCTATGCCGTAGTATATGTATTGGGAGCAATAGCTTCTACATATTCAAGAACTAATGATTCCATTTTATCAATGATCTCATAGTCGAATAAGGCGTCAGTATTCATAAATATAGCTATGGTTAAAGGTTTGTTTAAATACCTTTTTGCGTATGTCCTTACTCCAAACCATCCTCCAGTATGAATAGCAGTAGTGTCTGTAACAAACCAACCCATGGCGTAATGCCTATCAACTCCTTCAACCGTTTCTGTAGAGCTGGGTTTAAATATCAACTCGTGCGTTGCATCAGAAAGAATAGAGCTGTTTCTTAAAACTAAGTCATATTGAAAGTAATCATCCACACTTGTATACACTCCACCAGCTCCCAATACGCCATTGAGAAAATGGCCATCCATCTTATTCCAAATACCCGAATGGTCCTTTTCATAACAATAGGCTCTTTCTTCTATTTCATTTGGATTAGCACTATTGAAGAAGTTGGTTCTATTCATTCCCGCTTTTTCAAATACATGTTCTTTGGCAAATTCTCGAAAACCTTGCCCACTCACTTTTTCAACAATCGAGGGAATTAATTCATAAATGCCATTGTTGTATTGGTAACTTTCTCCAGGCTTGGCAATTGATCGGTTTTTCTTAAAATACCAATCCAATATATCTTTATTGTCTACGATTTTAGTAGAATCCCATTCCGTATAAAATGATTCTTCGGCATCTGCTAAGCCAGAAGTATGATTAATCAACTGTTCGATGGTAACATCTTTAAATGTCTCATTCTGAAAAATACCATACACTGAATCACTTAACGAAAGTTTGCCATTATCTACCAAACTCAATAGTGTCAAAGCGGTAAATTGTTTGCTTACAGAAGCCATTCTCATATTGGTGCTTGTGGTAATCGGCTGCTTGCTTTCTAAATCTCGTAATCCATACCCTTTTCCTATAATCATTTCACCGTCATATGAAACGAGCACAGCCGCACCTGGTTCATTTTCATCAATTTGAGAATTGAATAAGGAATCAATTCTTGTTTGTAGTTCCTCCAATTCAGTGGGAATAGTTTCTTCGGTTGCTAAATTTTTCAGATAAGGTTCCATGTTAACGAATCAATTTCAGCATTTGCCTGGCACTTTTTCGTCTCTGCAACTCATCGCCTCTGCGTGTTAATATAAAGAAATATTATTAAAGAAGCTCACATAGTGCCGCAGTGCCACAGAGAAGATTTAAGAAGAGCACACTACCTGGACTGTATGTTAATTGGCTCCTCTAAATTTCTTTTATTTTGCTTTATACTCAGCTTCTAAGTCTGGAAAATCTTTCGCAGTTATATCTTTATACTTTTGTTTGATTTTAGTCATAATTTTTTGAGCTTTAACCTTTTGTTTTTCGTCAGCTTCAAGAGCATGGTTGTATATACAAAGTGCTTTGAAGTATATTGACCACAGTTTTGATACTTCGATTTCTTTTTGATTATTTATTAATTTTTGCTTTAATAACTCTAGTTTCTGTGAAAATTCTTTGATTTCTTTTTGATTATTTTTTTTATCTTTCTCTAACAGCTCTAGTTTTTGTGAAAATTCTTTGATTTCTTTTTGATTATTTTTTTTATCTTTCTCTAACAGCTCTAGTTTTTGTTTCGAAGGTTTAACATAAGTTTGTTCAATGTAGACCAGAAATAAATTGTTTTGTTTTTGCTGAGCTGATAAATGACTTAGAAAGAGGCATGCAAATAGTACAAATAGAGTTTTCATTTTTTATTTCTCCTAGAGTTTATGGTTAGAGATTATCTGTGTATATATTCTTTAAGTCGATTACCTTTGGTGGATTGTTTTTTATGATTCTATAGATTTCATTCTTCATGAAAATTGTTAACAAACGCTACTATCACTGTACTCGCCTGTAGAATTTGCTTTTGCCTCAGCTTCAGCTTCAGCCTCAACTTGCTCTTTAAAGAGTGTTGCTCCTAAATAGGCAGTTAAAGCGAAGAGCACTAAAAATATGTTTGATACCAACAAATATTCAGAGTCAATTTTACATGTACTACGTGAGTAAATAGTTTTGTAGCTATTAACATCTTTAAGCAGGAAGCCTCGACCTGGTTCTACTGAACTAGAACCAACTTTAACTCTTGGTGGGAATAGTAAATTCAGTGTCATTAGAGTTAATGTCACGAATATCGTAATTTTTATGGACTTTTTCATTTTTTTCCTTTTATAGCACCTCACACTTGATGCACGCAATTATTTATTTAGTAATGACTACTAAACGAGCCCATTTTTAAGACCTAGACACTTAAGTGGATTTTTCTTTAATATTTTTTAGTTTCCATTCATTCTGGGGCCACCGGCGGCCCGAAACTGAGTGAAATCGGACAGGCTTGATATATTGAAAAGGTACCCTGGGGTATAACGCAAATTTGATTGATGTTTAAAGAGTAACGTGGTGGCTGAGGGCACAGGCGTCCCGCCTGTAATTGGATCGGATGTACCGCCCTATCGAGGTTAATCTCCCAAAAAATTATACTGATCGGTTTATTAAGAATTTTTAGCGAGGTGCCATTTAACTTTTATAAGAATATCCTTTGAATCTTTCAGACTTAAACCAGTCTCCTTTTTGATTCGCTTGAGAGCTTTCTCGTCTTGACCACCTTTAATCATTTGAATAGCGCGAAGGGACAAGAATGATTTTGGATCGAAATCGTTAGATTTTAAACTCTCTAATACCTTCTTTTTCTTTAATGATTCTTGATACACGAAAGAAAGTATAACCACTAAAGCTATAAAGGTGTTAAAAAAGAGTAGCATAGTCGTGTTCATTTCTTTTTCCCAAGGTTTTTCACTTCAAGAAATAATTGTAATAGAAATGGGGCTAATGACAAAAGTAGATTTTAAAATCTAAACTATCCGCAGATTACGCTGATTATCGCAGATTTTGATTGATATTTTAAAGAGTAAGTTGGTCGCTGGGAGCACAGGCATCCTGCCTGTAATTAGATTGTCTCCAGCAAATAGAACTGTATATAGACAATGGCTATTTCATTGTGATTTAGTAACCATATGGGTACTTCTTTATTGTCAAGATAATGTTATATGAGGTTTACTGTAAATATATTACTGACGAATAATCTCAACACCTCTTAATCTAAGCATGGGACTCTGCGTTTTGTTGAGTTTTAGTGTTTTGAGGTTCTTCAGGGCTTTCAAGTCAATTCCGTTGATTCTACAGTTACGAATATCAAGTTCAGACACAGATGAGCCAAAGAGACCCTCTATATTTTTTATTGAGCTATTGGCCAGGTTCAACTTTCGTATTGGCAGGCTGTGGAGAGCTTTGACTGAAAAAATAGATTTGTTATTAGAGAGGTCGATATCAAATTTCGAATTATTGGTTCTCCATTTGAGTTCCCATTTTGAGCCCAGGGGGTTCGTATTAGTCATGGCAAAATTAGCCAGCTCGATTTTGTCTTCTGTGGTATAAAAGTCTTGTAAGTAAGCATAGTTTACAATGTGTAACATTAACCTGATAGTATTCTGAGAAGAAATGGGGAGATAGTAAATTTTTTTACAGTCTTTCAGAAATTCCTTCATGGTATTGGTATCGAGAAATATCTCATCATTTACTTTAATTGAGGCATATTTTTTGGCAAGGTCATAGATTTTTTGCAGGTGTCTGTCTCTATTTTCTAAACTGTCAAAAACCTGCACGGCCTGTGTGAATTTTTGAGTGATTAATAGAAAACAGGCTCGGGATATTTGAGCATCTCTGTTTTCCGGGCTCCACAAAACCGCCAGCTGGATATTTTCTCTGGCAGAGTCAAAATTAAATCCAGTCAAATCTTTGAGACCGACGCTCAACAGTCTGGGACTAGCTTTTTTACTGATAGTATTGCGTTCATTTTGTGCAGTTTTGAAAAGTTGAAAGGCTTTCTCAGCTTTTTCCTTCTGTTCAATGGCAATGACCTTTTGGCTTTCAGCACGTTGTTTTTCTCTGGAAACCTGAAGCTTTTCCTGATAAACCTGAATTATAAATACTATTGATGAAATGACCAACAAGCCAATTAATACACTGACCAGTTTATGCCTTTTGAATAAATAGCAGAGCGATTTAAGAAAGCTGCTCTGTTCTGCTGAAGTAATAAAACCACCCTGAAATTTCTTTATGTCTTCGATGATCTCTTTGACACTGTTATAGCGATCTTCTTTACGCACAGCGAGTGACTTCATGGCAATGGATTCCAGGCTGACGGGTACGTTTGGGTTGATTTTAGAGGGCTTTTTTTGCACACCGTCAAGAGTATTTCTCAAAACATCCTCAAGGTCTTTGCCCTGATTCGGAGTTTCAGAACAGAGTAACTCATAAAGTATACCTCCGAGTGCGTATATATCGCAGAAGTGGTCAGATTCCCCGAGGCCTTTATTAATCTGCTCTGGAGCCATGTAACCCGGAGTTCCCTTGATAACTCCATGTAGGGTTTTGTCATTCTGGATTTCAAGATCGGGTATATCCATTTCGTGGCTTTCCTTATGGAGACGCTTTGCCAATCCCCAATCACCGACCAGAACTTCTCCGAATTCCCCTAGGTAAATGTTTTCCGGTTTAAGATCCAGGTGAATGATGTTCTGGGCATGTGCATAGGCCATGGCATCACATATTTTACTGAAAATGTCGACTCTCTCCTGAAAATTTTTGTCAGCATCGCTTTTCAGTGTTTTTATATAGTCTTGTAAATTTTCCCCATCTACCGGCTTCATAGTAAAAAAGGGTTGTTGCTCTTTTGTATAACCGGCGTCGTATACAGGAACTATACAGGGATGTTGCAATCTGGCGGTGAGTTTAGCCTCCCTGAAAAAGTTCTCAGTCTGGTTAGGGTCTTCTGTTCTGATCAGAGTGGCCAGAGCGACATTGCGTGAGGTCAGCTTATCATTCGTTAAAAGAATTTTCTTCATACCTCCACGGCCTATTTCTTCTCCCTCAAAGTAGCGCTTATCTGAATTCATTTCGTTACTGAGAGGGAAATCATGCTCAAGGTCATCACATTCGAGGAATTTACTTAAATTGGGAATGACTCTGATATATTTTCTTTCAGGTGAATCAGACATTTTGTCTATTCGAGCTCCTCTCGCAGTCGACGAAGTTCATCTTTCAGGCGGTCACGAACTCTTTTACTATAAACGTAAATTACTTTGGGCTTAAGCTCATATTCTTTTTCTAAGTCTTGCGGACTTTCGCCGTTTGCCAGGCGTATAAAAATATTAATGATTTTTTCGGAAAACTGATCACGAATCTTTTCCAAAGCCAGACTGGAGAGGTAATCATTCCATTCATTGTCAGCAATAGTATCAATTTCCGACAGTGAGAGCTTTTTGAAACCGTTTTCCTGAACTTTATCTTTAAGCTTATTTTGACTTTTGATCTTACGAAAAAAATCTCGACAAGTATTTTGAATGATGCGACAAAGCCAGCTGCGAAACCGTTTAGATTCGTCGTATTCAAAATTGGGGAAATGATTCCAAAGTTTTATTAGAACCTGTTGAACGACTTCATCAGCTTCATGGTGAGACATATTCATTTTTATGCAGATGAGATAGATGAAATCGCGATAATATAAGACAAAATCATCCCAGCTTTTTTCATCTCTTTGCTGAGTAATACGATGAAGAAGACTGACTCGGGTACGGTATGTTTCATTTTTGTTGGTCATTAATAATTTTAATCACTAGCCAAAAGTTTGTCAAATTAACAATTCTTTTACTGCTAAACAGATTCACTTAAAAAGAGGCGTATAATTAAAGCAACAAATTTGAATAAATTCTTCACTGATTCATTATGGGGCGGTCCCAGTCTTTTGTCGCTTTTTTGTCTGTTTTTGCAGGTTTAAAAACGGTGATAATTTCAGCTTTAGGGTCATACAGCGGCCAGTTATCTGTTCTAAAAGGGGATGCCGGAAGTCCTTCTTTATTGTACAGTAAATTGCGTTGGGACGGGTTCATCGCCCAGGCATATCGGGCGGCAGCTGGATTGCTTACTTTACTTGAGCTTAAGGTGATCTTATTGCCGGATATTTTGGCCTCAGCCCAATGCCATTTCCTGTCTGGTCCGGCGATGGCAAAGGAATCCAGTGCACCTGCTTTGCCAGTCATCAGACCACTGCCGATAGAATCGAATTCAAGGATGATCTTTGAACCATTTATTCGGTATGATTGATAGCGGGGCCCATTGCCAGTGAAATCTTTTCCATAAGTATTTTTTAACGCCAGATATGCGTGTCTCAGACCAATAGGTTTTTTATTTTTAGGGTGTAAATCGACAGCGTCTCCGGTATCTATGGCGACAGTCATGGCAGTGTTGGGGATATCCTGAGTTACCAGACGCATCATTTCTCTGTTGATAGCCCATACAGCTTCAGCGCCCTCAACCGGGACTTTCTGGGCTGGGTTCCAACTTGGTAGCTGAGTGAACTGGAAAGGAAAGTCTTTGGCCACATTTCCATCGGACATTTCGTGCCATGAAGAACGGTAGTAATTGATTAACTGACCGAGTTGCTTGCGATAATGAAGAGCCTGAGCCGCATTTTTCGAATTTCTTTCACCCTGATACCATATAACACCGCGAATACCATAGGGACGGATGGGGTTGATCATAGCATTAAAGATGTTTGAGGGATATTGGTGGCCGATACTCGATGGTTTGGTAATAAAGGGCGGTTCCAGGGCTTTTATCTTATTTTTCATAATCTGCCCTGCATCAATTTTTTTATTGTATATAACCAGTTCCTTATAGAATTTTGCAATTGCTTTTTCTCTGGTAATGCCTTTTTTGCTGAGTCTTTTATCAATTTCATCCATCAGCTTCATATTGGCAATTGTACGGGCATCGTCTTTTTGTATTTCTCTGGGCATCCAACCCTCAATCGGGGTACCGGAATAAGCTTGAACAATAATGCCGACGGGAACTCCCAGTTCTTCATGAAGTTTTTTACCGAAGTAGAATGAAACTGCAGAAGTTTCAGCGGCGGAGACCGGGTTACAGGTTTTCCACTTCGAAAGGCGGTCACGAGAAATGCCAAGAGGTTCATGCCAGTGTTCGCGAGCCGATTTGAAAATTCGGAAATTGGGAAGATTGATGGCGGCAACGTCTTTATTGCCATCAAAGGACATTTTTACAGCCCAGCCCATATTAGATTGACCGGCACAAAGCCAGACTTCGCCTATGGCGATGTTCTTTATATTTATGGTATTCTTTCCTTTAATACTTATACTGTGACCAGTGCCGTATGCCGGGGTTTTCAACATGACCTTCCACTTCCCCTGGCTGTTTGTCCTAGCTTCCACTTTTTCGCCCCAACTAGCACTGACAGTTACTGGTTCTCCTGCTTCAGCAAAACCCCATATTGCGTTTGAGGTTTTTTGCTGCAGGACCATATTATCACCAAATAAATTACTCACTTTTATATCTGCCATTAATGAGCAGCTTATCAGTAACATCAGGCAGACTAAAAGTTTATTCATAGTTGTGGCCTTAATTAAATTTTTCTTCATATACTTTATACAGCTTGCCATATTGCAGGTTAACCGGATTAGTTGCCCACATTGATGAGCTAACATTCATCAAGCTCGTGAGTCTCCCCTTTTCCGCAGATAACTTTCTTAATGCTATAAAGAACGGAGGATGCCTCCGGCAAGCCGGAGGTATAAGTTGGTGCCATACCTGTTTAGAACAATTCTTATTCCTTGTGGACTTCCATAATACCTTTTTCAGTGACGATTTTCTTTATGTTCTGGCCACGTTTTTGCTTAAGCAACCACGGAACCAAGATATCGAGTGCCTTGGGAAATGTGTTCGAATGTCCGGTACCTTTTATAATCGTGAGTTCCATGTAGGCTTCTTTACTATCATAGACCTCTTTCATTTTATACATAGCGCGATTCCGCCTGCGACTTTCCTTTTCACCGAGAAACCCGTGGAATGGAACAGTGAGCATGTAATCCGTTGGGTTGCCATCACCCATGCATGCCACAGGTGAGGCCGCAGCAAAAAGGCCCTTTGGATCTACGGAAATACCAAATTTCACATAAAGAGCAACGCATACTCCACCCATTGAGTTACCACTGATGTAAACGCGGTCTGCATCAACCTGCTCGTTTTTAATCAGATTCTGAATAACTTCTAAGATCGCAGATATCGTGCTGCCTGGCTCTTGTGTTGCTTGATTTAAACCCTCATGCCAGTCTGTGGCTTGAGGAGCCATGGAATAGATTAACTGACCATTCTCTTTGTACTTGTTATAGATGTTATTAGCGCGACCAACTTGCTTGCCGTTATCACTGCCTCTTTTCCCCATTCCGTGCAAATGTAGATGCAGGGGGTATTTCTTACCCTTTTCCAGCTTTTCAGGGCGTTTGAGGCGATAGCGAATTGGCTTTCCAGGGTACTTTTTCGATTCATAATCATACCCAGAAAAGCCACTATTATCTTTGTATTTACTGCTGTCACCACACCAAGGAGCCTTGCTATCCAAGGCAAAAGAAGACGCCCCAAATAGAAACGTTAGCGTAACTAACAAAAACTTTGCAAAATTAACCACCTTTAATCTTTCCTCTTTAAGAATTTTGTTGAAATAAGCATCTAATGACCATAAGACTTATGAACTATGCCGAAGTGCATATAGTTTATGTTGGAGTAAGATCTATATCCTTTACTTTATTGTATTGAGGCATTTCATTACAACAATACTGTTATTTTTATCTCAATTCGTCCTCAGTACGGATGAAATACTGAGGATATAACTTAAAGATTAATTTTTTTGAAATAATTTTCATAAAGTTCCAACTGACAATGATTATTGGGTTTCGAATAATGAGGGTCTGGGCCACCTATCTACACTTAAATTACGAGTGATGACAATTCTCGGCCAGACCAGAATGTCTAAAGAAGAGAGCTGGTATAAAGGGATAGTTATACACTCCTGAGCATGATTACTGATTGAATTGCTTTATGGGAACTTAAGCTGAGAAAAGTTAATTAGTTCCTTCCCAAAAATGAAAAGCTCCATGGGAATATAGAGCATTTGCGCTTGAGTACGAAAGAGGCTTCGAATAGGCCCCAGTGTATAAGGTGGAAACATGTCCATCAAGCATTCCTCTTGCTTGAAATCCAACTGATTGGTCAGGGTTCATATGATTAATTGTATAATTATCTCCCCAGCCCCAATCACTTCCACCTCCCCACCATACGGAATCAGCTAGAATCAATTTTTCGTCAGGATTGTCATCTTTAAACATATTTTGTGCGGCAAATATTTTATCACTCTTAATAGTTGAAGCTGAATGTGTAGAATTATTTAATCCTGCCATATACATATACGAAGTGAAAGTGACTTTACCCCATGCACGTCCTTTATTTACGCTCTCTTTAAAAGGCTGCGACATATGATGGTGCGGTTGAAAGTTCACAGAATGAAAGCTGGGGCAAGTGGCTATTGCTTCATTTATACCATATTCTTGCCACTCATCCCAATTAGTACCATATGTTTTCCAGTGACCTTCTGTAGCATAGTTATCATCATTAATCATCCTACCAACTGTTATACCAGATCCGTTAGCCCTATACATTTGTGGCAAACGGTTATTCTTTGTTTTACTAATTATAAGGCTTACTTTTGTCCACTGTGATATATTTGACATACAGACAGCACGCTTTGTTTTTTCTCTTGCATTCCAAATAGTAGGTAAAAGGATACTCATTAAAATAGCCATAATTGAAATGACTATAAGTAGCTCAATGATTGTAAAAGTTTTTTTGCTTTTCATGGTCTTACCTTCAAATTGTTTTTATTGCTGCTTACTCAAGTCCTATAAATAATGATATGCTTTATCTTTTCATTTATGGGCATTGTGCAGTTACTAAAGCTTTATAGCTATTTCCCTCAGTACGGATGAAATAATGAGGATATAACTTAAAGATTAATTTTTCTTAGTACCTTCTTCGCCTAAACTGTGAATTTCATACTGATTTTTTAGATGAACGAGGCTTATCTAGTTCAAGTGAAATTGATAGTAACAAGGTCTTTCCAAGCAATGTCAATAATAATCTATTAGGCATCCTAAGCAAACCTATCAGTGAACTCTAAGGGATCAATGTTAATAGGAATTCCTTATTTCGTAAAGTACTGGAATAGTAGACCTTGCAAATCATCAGGCCGATTGTTGGGGAAATTATTGTGGTATGCGCATAATTGCAGTGCATTAAATTTGCTGAAGCTATAGTGCCACTTAAAAAAATTAAATTTAACTTAGAAAGTTATATTTCTCTTAACACCTACGTACTGGAAGTCGAATACAATACCAAATTTAAGAGAGATAAAGTTTAAATGAAAAAGTTTACATTAATTGAGCTTCTTGTGGTAATGGCGATTATCGGTATTCTTATAACTATCTTATTACCTTCCTTACTTAATGCCAGAGAGAAATCAATTCGGATAGTATGCCTTAGTAATCAAAATCAGTATTATATACAGTTGGTTTCAAGTGCATTGGATAATAACAGTAAATTAATGGTTCCTGTATCTCCTTTTCAACAGTCATATGCCGAAATGGAAAAACTTAATTTTTCGGGAGTTGAAAAAAGAGTTACAGATTGCCCTAACTACGATGTGAATACGGGCTGGGGAACTTACAGTATAGGTGGCAGGACCGGTAGAAGGGATTGGCTCACACAGACCGGTTACATGTATCTTGGAGGAATAACAGAAAGGAAAATAGCAACTTACCATAGAAGACGAGCTGGGACAGTTTGGCAGTCCGCTCTCTCGCTTCATGATGATTCAGATCTTGCTCTTATAACTGACCGTAATACTGAACCTGCTGATTCGATATATGAAAGCAGAACGACTCATTCATCAAGAGGATGGAGTAATGCTATAAGCGCCACAGTAGAGGCTTTGGGTATGCAGGGTTCTAACAGTACCTTTCTTAATGGTTCCGGAGGTTGGGTTAGAATGAAAAAATGTACGCCGCATGCCGTAACTACAAGAGGTACTTTGGCCTATTGGGGAGATGAATTATAGAACTCGAATAAAGAAATTTTTCATGAATATTTTTGGGATAAATAAGTTTTAATCACGATGGGCTGCTAGTTAAAAAGGAATATTATTGTTATTTCTTTTTAAGAGCAGTCATAATGATGAGTTAACTGGCTGGCACATTATTACCATCAAAATCAGCGTAATCTGCGGATAAATTAATTCTCTAATCTTCCTTCATTTTAAGCTCAAGTCTAGGACCTGAAGCTTCTGTATTTAGACTGCTGGCAAAACCGTGTACCAAAGAGCCGCCAGGGGTATTACAAGCTATAATAAAGCCTACTTCCGATGATTGATCAGATTTAATAAAGTTAAGTAATTCTTCTGATTCGATATAGACCTTAGTTCTTAGCTTTGCTCTGGAGATTTTGAAGGTTGCTAAAGGTATGGCATTTTCTATTTTCGGGGCATCGTCCCATTTCATAAAGCCGGATCTTTTCCAATTCTCATCCTTACCGTCGGGGATGCCGTATAACTGTAAAGTGCTTTCAGTCGGCATTGTGAAGACTTCACCTAAGTCCGTTGGAACAGAGTTTAAGATTAATCGGGCAGTTTTAACTTTGCTGAGGTCAATCTTATCAACTTTAAATGCTAAGAAAGAATGGCGATTAACAATACCTTTTTTGTGCTTTTTAACCATTAGGAAGTTTTTATTGAGACGTGATTCCTCATTATTAAAGACAACAGATTGTTCATTGCCACTCGAACTTAAAATGTGTGAGCTCTTTTCATTATTGAGAAAGCCTTCAAATTGTGAATCTTCAAGGT
>Ga0208150_1000625_pt1 | contig 13709 bp, 13 predicted proteins | sample DEB08_DNA_8_FD_184534 | JGI IMG/M metagenome (GOLD analysis project Ga0208150, IMG submission 184534) | Aqueous microbial communities from the Delaware River and Bay under freshwater to marine salinity gradient to study organic matter... | ecosystem: Environmental > Aquatic > Marine > Coastal ...
GCACAATCTATCGGGCTTGCAATTTCAAGTATTGCGGTCTATCAGATGCAAAGAAAGATTTCTACTATGCCGACGGCACCAAGCATTCACGAGGCAAAATAAAAGGTGCCGAGGGAGAATGGAAAGACCGTTCCCGCAAGCACCGATATGTGATGGTTTTTGATAAGAAACTAGAACTATTGTGGAATAGTGACCCTGGTGTTCTCGGTTCTTGCTAATTTATTATCTACTCTCTGAGAAGACTGATCATAAATCATAATCTGTCTCATATCATTCAAGAACTGTTGTAAATATTCTCTTCTTAAGATACTAATAGAAGATTTCTTTTCATTCTTTCTAATCTCATATTCCCAGTTTGTCACTGCTCTGACTGGATTTAAAAATGCAGCAGCATAGTCACTTGGATCTGGAATACTGAAGTTAGAGTCTACAATCTGTTCTTTTGGAAGTATCAGTCTTCCATTTGAATCCTTAACTTCTTTAGTTTCATAATGATGGACATCATTTAACAGTGCGCCATATTTTTCTTCCGCAAAATCATAGAGATGTTTGTTGGAAAGAGGCCATTCATTTCTAACATTGATTATCCCAGCAGTCATCAAAACAACCCAATCTAAATCAGATTTTCCATAAAATTCACTAGCGACTGTATCTGGTCGTGCTCCTTCTTTAATTTCATACTTTTCAAGGAGAGTGAAGACACCTTTTAAGTCATCACGAATCTTGTTTCTTCTGAATAAGTTTTTGACAGTCAAATAACTTCCCGAAGAAATACTATCAGAAAGAAATGACTGGTACTCTAGGTCTGGTAGTTCTCTGAAGTAACCCATTTTAGTAACCTACTCCTCCCACATCTGTGTAATCTTCCGAATAAACTGGACTTAATTCTTGGAAAGATAAGTCCATTTTCATATGAACTGGTGATTTTAAATTGTCGCTATAAGTCATATATGTCCCAGATCCGGTATAATTCACATTCATACTTGTCAGTGCTGCAATTACAAATTTATTTAAGAATGGATGATCTGAATTACCACTTTTGTAAGTTAGTTGGAATACATTAGGCGACTTAAGAAATAATCCTTTTGATGAAATATCTGACTTGCTTGTTTTAAGATCTGTTGTCGTTGGTGCCATATTTTTTTTAAACGTTCTAATAATTTCTTTCACTTGTCCTGCTTCTGTAGCATTTCTTGGAGCAAAGTCAAAAGAAAAATTAAAAGACCTTAGTTTAACACCATTAAACAATAACTCTGTATTTGGATTTATTATTTGACCAGAAGATCTTGCAAGAAGACCACTAAAACTAGTATTTGCTCCGAGTACGTTTGCTGCTGCTGAAGCAAAAAAAGTATTTGTTAATTTATTTCCCTCACCACTAACGGCAAGACTCTTTAAGTCTCCTGCTGCTTGTTTAATGGCATCCACAATCCCTTTTAAATAATTATTACTTTCTATTACATCAGTTGCAGCACCAACACCATAAGCGGCAAGTGTATTTAAACTATCTTCGCCCCATCCAGCTCCATTTGAGTCTTGAATATTTTGTGGTATAGGGAGAAGGATAGTGCTTAATAAATTTTTTTCTCCGTAATTATTTTTTGACGAATTCAGTCCTTTTGAAAGAATATCTTGCTGTGGTGTAATTCCCAATTTTTTATATTCAATAACCTCTATCTGTAAATAGTCAGTATCATCATGAATTGCTTTATCTGGATATCTTAAAATTTCTACCATTTATCCTTTTTTAACTATTTAGAGCGAATTTTACGAAAACTAAGTTCTACCACATCAGAAATTTCTTCTGGGTAGATTTCATATAATTGACCAACGACTTGATTATAATTATACTTTCTCATTTCACCGCCCCAGTGGAAGTTTTCACCACGAAATCCCCAAGAATAGACATCTTTTACTTCAACTAATGGAAACTCATCATATTGTATTCCATTGGTCTTGGCAATATAGAAAAAAGTATAAACCTTACCAGCACTTGGAATCGTTCCACTTTCACTCAGAACACTAATCAGTTCCTTCATCTTGTCATCTGAGGACTCTGTTCCAATTAGATTATCAATCACTCCACGCACACGATTATCATTATCATCTGTTGGATTTCTTCTTTGTTTTAGAGTTTTTCTTGGCATTACTTAATACCTAGTTCGTTTTCTGTAAGAACCTTAAACTCATAACCACGATCTAGGCACCACTCTTCTGCTGCCTTCCACTTTGCTTGGTTTTTGGCATACTCAACGACTTCATAGATGTATGCTTTCGTCTTTCTTTTCTGAACCTTTGGTTCCACACACTGTTTTTGTGGTTTAATCTCAATAATCATTTTTTTGATTTTACCACTAGATTCTTTGACCTTAATATAAAAGTCTGGGAAGTATCTGTGGTATCTGTTGTCTAGTGGTGAACGATAAGGAACGATAATTTCTTCACTACCCCATTCCAAAATATTTTGATTATTATCACAATAAACCATAAACTTTCGCTCCCATAAGGAACGATAGATTATATTTGTTGGATCACCCTTGTATTTTTTTGGATATGAAGGTTGGTATTTTCCTTTATATGACATCTAAATACTTAATAATGTAAGACTCGTATAAGGTATTTAGAGTGCCAACACCTAAAAGTATATCTAATTTTAAACCACTCATTACCAATCTTGCCCAGACATCTCACTATCAGGTAATTTTTGGTCTTCCTTTCAGTGGAACTCTATCTTCATATTTGTCTGCAAGAGGAGTAAATACTACTTTTGTTACAGAAAGTTCTGGGCTATTGTGTTCTTCGGCATCCATCCCTGGAAGTTCATTGGGAACAGCAGATATTAATGGGAACTTTATGGGTGTGCAGGAGAAAATGGCACATACGAGAATATTCACCCAGATGCAACTAGAATTCTATGTGGATTCTGATTATAGAATGATGAAATTCTTAGAGCACTGGATGGAGTATATTGCATCTGGATCGGGTCAAAATTCTGCAAGCACTGGATATTATTACCGAATGCAATATCCTGATGACTATAAATCCAATTCAACTAAAATTATAAAGTTTGATAGGGATTATGCACAAGAGTTTGAGTATAACTTTATAGGACTATTTCCTATTAATATGTCCTCTGTTCCAGTATCTTATGATTCTTCAGAAATTATGAAAGTAAGTGTTGCATTTAACTACGAGAGATATATTCCTGGTAAAATATCAAGTTCTAGTAGTGCCTCTGGAACATCTAATAATGTTCAAAGTGGCTCTCAATCATCATCAGCGACAACAACAAGTCAAAGAAGTCTTACTCCAACAGAAAGGCGTCAAGGAATAGACAGAAGAGGGACTGATATAAGAGGAGGGAACTTCCGAACACCATAATAAATAATCACAACTGAACTTTTTGGGTTATTATGCCTTTACCAAAAATTGCAACACCAACATATGAGTTGGAACTTCCTTCTACGCAAAAGAAAATAAGATATAGACCTTTTCTAGTCAAAGAAGAAAAGGTTCTTATCATTGCAATGGAATCTGAAGATCAGAAACAAATTACTACAGCTATTAAGAATGTCATTAGCAATTGCATCCTTTCCAGAGGTATCAAGGTAGAGCAATTATCAACTTTTGACATTGAATATCTTTTCTTAAATATTAGAGGAAAATCTGTAGGTGAAAATGTTGATGTATTAGTAACTTGTCCAGACGATGGTCAAACACAAGTTGAAGTAACAATTGATTTGGACGCTATCAAAGTTCAAGTTGACCCAGAACACTCTAGAGATATTAAGTTGGATGAGAATCTGACAATGAGAATGAAGTATCCCTCACTGGACGAGTTCATCAAGAGTAACTTTAGTTTTGATGATGGTATGGGTGTTGATGAATCATTCCAACTGATTGCTTCTTGTGTAGAACAGATTTATAATGAAGAGGAATCATGGAGTGCTTCTGACTGCACCAAGAAAGAAATGGTTGCCTTTATTGAAGAATTGAGTTCAAAACAGTTCAAAGAAATTGAAAAGTTCTTTGAAACTATGCCAAAACTTTCTCATACTATTAAAATAAAGAATCCTAATACTGAAGTTGAAAGTGAAGTGGTCTTGGAGGGACTCTCTAGTTTTTTCGGGTAGGTATGGCGCACAATGATCTTGCGTCATACTACAAGATAAATTTTGCCCTCATGCAGCATCATAAATATTCATTAACAGAACTAGAAAATATGATACCTTGGGAGAGAGATGTTTATCTCGCTCTATTACAACAATATATTGAAGAGGAGAACTTGAAACATCAACAGCAAAACGGCATGTAAATGGCAAGAATAAGTGCAGCAAAATTTACAAATAGAGATATTCTTGTAACTGGTACGGATCCATCTACAGGAGAGTATCTGTCTGCCGCACAAAGAAAAGCACTGTTTAGACAAAGAAATATAAGTTCAAATCAAGTTTTTAGAAACCCAAGAGCACTTACAAAGGTAGATCCTCAGAAACTTGTTCCTTCTGGAGCAATTGTAAAGGCAGATCCTCAGAAACCCATTTCTTCTGGTGCAATTGTAAAGGCAGATCCGTCTCAAATCGTCACTCAGAAACCTTCAGCGATACAACCAAATATCAATATTCTGCAGATAAGAGTATCGGTATTAGAAAAACAAGTATCATTCTTAGCAAAAGCACTTGATAAAGAAGCAGAATTAGAAAAGAAACAGCAGAAAGAAAAAGAGAAAAAATTATTACAACAAGAAGAAAGTGGTCGTAGATCTGCTAAAGAAAAACAATTAGAAAAGAGTTTATCTGACAAACTACTCTCACCAGTTAAAGCAATCGGTGGAATTGCGAAAGGATTGCTTGGTGGTTTAATGGAGTTGTTCGGCACTTTGTTTGCTGGATGGTTGACAGATAAAGGTTGGAAAGCACTTAAAGCATTCGCTGAAGGAAACACTGATGAATTAAACAAAATTGCTGGTAATGTTGGAAAAACTTTACTAGTAATTGGTGGTATATTTCTAGCACTTAATGGTGGTATAGGTGTCGTTCTTGGACTTATTCCTGCAATAATCGGAGGATTGTTATCTGTATCAGCCCTACTTTTAAATCCTTTGACGTGGAAAGCTATTCTTGCTGCTGGTGCTGTTGCCGCTACAGCTCAAATATTTGAAGCAGGAAAAGAACATTTAGATCCTGGTCAGAGATCTAGAGAAAGAGTGTTAAAAACTTTAGGTATTGATGAAACTGCATTTGATGTTGGTAAAGGTCAACGTGCCGAAGATTATGGTCTTAAACCGACAAAAAAATATCAAACAACCGATGCTGGGAGTCTGGGAGAATCACAATTTTACCAAATTGGCAACAAATTTTATGTAAAAAGTGAAATTGATAGATTTTTATGGTCTAAAGGAGAATTTGGAGAAGTTCGTGTTTATGAGAAAACACAACTTATGTCATTGGGTAAGATGAGAGACATGATGAAATTTGTTGGAAAAGAAAAAGTAGATTTAAAATCTTTACAGGAAGGAAAAGCATTTATAGGAGCAGATAAATTGAGAGAAAGTTTGGTTGCTCAAAGAACAAAAATTAGAATGGGTGCAGCATATAAAGAATACTATAAGAGTAATGAAGATCTTTATAGACAACAGGAAGACATAAATTTTAGGAAAAAATTACTTGAGACAGAAACGGAGCCTAGAAAAATAAAAACACTGAAAAGACAAATAGCAGAATTGGAATCTAAAATTCCTACGATGGTTAATAATAAAAAATTTGCTCTATCAAAAGTTGGTGAATTTTATGACTTTTTGAGTGATTCCGACAAAGAAAAATTAAAATCTGAACTAGGTATTGAGAAAGATAAGTATGTTCCAGATCTGTTAAATACGGGTCAATTGCAATATACATTAAATAAATTTGTTGCTCCGATTCAAGAAAGAGTAAAAGAAGCACAAGAAAAACTAGAAGCATCAACTTCTGTAACACCAGCAGCACCAACCCCACCAGCAACACCAGCAGTACCAGCAGCACCAGCAACACCAGCAGCACCAGTTTCAGCAGAAGTATCGCAACCAAAGGTGACAAAACAACCTCCAGGTCCAGTGAAAAAGGAAGGGAAAACGCAAGTAATTTATAAGAAAGTGGCATCCGGTGGAGGTGCTCAAATGCAACAACCACTTAAAAGTGGAAGTGCAACTGATGTTCCACTGATTGCTTCATCAAATCCAAATAATTTCTATACAATGTATTCTCAAATGGTTTATAATGTGGTGATCTAAAATGCCATTACCAGCAATAGCAGCAGGAGCAATGAGAATAGGATCCATGTTTGCCAGAGGGGCAGGTAAGGGTGGTGGGTTACTTCGTAAAGCTCTTCAAAAGAAAACTAAAGTAAAAAGAGAATCTGTTGCACGAGATAAAGTTTTAAATAAAAGGATTGGAGAGAAAAGAAAAAGAAGAGAAAAAGAAACATTATTAGAGACGTTTAAAACAAGGGGAAAATCTGGAATGAGTCCAGATGTTCCAGGAAAAAGTTTTCTTGAAAGAGTGTTGGAATTTATTGGCGTCTTACTGGTGGGATGGTTGGTTGATAAATTGCCACAAATTATACAGTGGGTAAAAGATTTTATAGAGAGAGTTAAACTTCTTATCAAAAATTTGAAAAGTTTTGTTTCCAATCTTGGTAAATGGTTTAAATCTATTGGTAGTGTAGTTTCTGCTCACGTTGAGAATTTTTTGAATTTTGATTTTAATGATAAATCTGGAAAAGTTGATAAAGCAATGAAAGATTTGGGTGATGCATTTAAAGGAATGAAAGATGATCTTAAGGGCATGGAAAATGCTATTAAGTCTAGTATGGGAAACCCCAGAGAAGGTGATTTCTCCGGTGATACTAGTGAAGATAAAACAATGAACTATCTGATGTCACAAGGATTGACTCAACAACAGGCTGCGGGTATTGCAGGAAACTTAAAGCAAGAATCTGGATTCAATCCAAAGGCAGATAATACTGGAGAAGGTGAATCTGGTAAAGGTCATTATGGTATTGCTCAGTGGGATAAAAAAGACCGTTGGCCAAAAGTTAAAAAATGGATGTTAGACAACAAACTTGATCCATATAGTTTGGAAGGACAACTTAAAGCAATGATGTGGGAGGCAGAGAAAAGAGGTGATCTGCCAAAAATAAGACAAACAACAACAGCAGAAGAATCTGCTAAATCATGGTTAAAGAATTTTGAAAGATCTGGCGAAAAACCAGGTGAGGCAGGATATGAAAATAGAATTAAGTATGCAAGAGCATTAGGTAGTAAACAGATAAGTGGAGCGACGCTTGGAACAGCACCATCTCAAGAAGGACTGCCAGCATTACCATCAACAAATACATATCCTGGTCAATCTTATGGTGCTAATAGAGATGATAATAATGATGGAATTCCAGATAGAAAACACGCTGGTGTTGATTTTGACATTAGTGGAAATGAAAAATTTTATAGTAGAATAGGTGGAGTGGTTGTTGGATCTCCATTTAGATATGGTGCCGATGGACTAGCAATAGATATATACAATCAACAATTGGGTGTATATGAAAGAATTGCGGAGGCGAGAAATATTTTAGTTAAGCCAGGACAAAAAGTTCAGCCAGGACAAGCTGTGGTTCAAGGAGAAAGTGGAACAGGTGTTATTCACTATGAAATTAGAAAGAAAATTGAGGGTGGATTTGAAAATAGTGTAGATCCAATCGCATTTCTTAGATCTGCAAAATCGGGTGCTACTATAGCAAGGACACCAACAGCAAGTGATGTTGCGAGTCATATAAGTATGGGTGCTGGTGTAGGACAATCACAAAATACTGTAATGATAATAGAAGAAGAAGCACCACCACCAATGATGATGGGAGGATCTGGTGGGTCTTCTCCAGTAATTGTTATGGGTGAGTCGTTAAATAGTATTATTAAGAAACAACTTTTAACAACGTTATCATATACCTAAATGTCAGCAACAGGTTCTTCTTCCTACGAAATTTTAGTATTAGAATCTAATGATCAGCAGAAAACTGTTGATCTAACATTAGGTGCGATCTCTATTGACTATTATGAAGATATTTTTTCTCCGACTATTACCGCTAAAGTAAGGGTTATTAACACTGGTGATTCTATCACTGGTAAAAATGATAAATTACAATCAATTTATAATGGTCTTCCCCTGAGAGGTGGAGAAAGACTTCGTATGAAGATATTAGATAATGGAAATAGTGGAGATAAACCAGGATTAGATTTTTCAAAAAATACAGAAGATTATCTCTATGTTTCTAGTATTACCGATGTAATATCAGACTCTAGAAAAGAGAGTTTCTTACTCAATTTAGTGTCACGAGAAGCGATTATGAATGAGACCACAAGAGTAACAAAAAAATACTCTACTGCTATTAGTGATTCTGTAGAAAAAATTTTGAAGGAGGTATTAAAAACAAAGAAGAAAATTGATACGGATAAATCAAAAAATCCATATTCTTTCATTGGAAATCAGAGAAAACCATTTACTACTTTAATTTGGTTAGCATCAAGATCAGTTCCAGCAACAGCAAGTGGTAATAAAGACACTACCGCTGGATTTTTCTTTTATCAAACCAAAGATGGATTTAAGTTTAAGTCAATTGATGGATTGATGAATCAAAAACCAAAAGCAAAATATTTTTACAGTGAAGTAAATGTAAATGAGCAAGAGGTTGATACTGACTTTAAAATATTGAATTATACCATAGACAAAAACCAAAATTTAATTGAAAAATTGAGACTGGGAACATATTCCAGTCAAAGAATATTTTTCAATCCATATGATGGCGGCATTACATCTCCAGGAAAACAGGTCTTTAAGTTATCTGATTACCAGAAAAATATAGAAAGTCTTGGATCGGATAGTCTTTCATTACCAAAAATGGGTGATAATTCTTCAGACTCATTGGGAGATGCACCAACAAGAATATTTACAAAAATTTTAAATGTTGGAACAATCAATGCTGGAATTGGAACTAATACGGATTCTGATCCAGAAAAATATCAATCCCAAGCACTTATGAGATATAACTTATTACTTACTCAAAGTGTCAGTATGATGATTCCTTGTAACACAAATTTAAATGCCGGTGATGTAATTGAGTGCGAGTTTCCAAAAATTTCATTACAGGATTCTGATGAAATTGATACTGATGTGAGTGGACCATATATAATAAAAGAATTGTGCCATCATTTTGAACCGAATAAATCATATACATCTTTAAAATTAGTTAGAGACAACTTTGGTATTAAGAAGAAAAAGGATTAGAAATGATAGACGAATCATTACTCAAAAGTAATTTTATTGGTAGAGATGGATTCCGTTGGTGGATAGGTCAAATTCCACCTGAACCTTATCACACTCAGGGTGATGGTAAAAGTGCATGGGGAAATAGATTTAAAGTTAGAATACTTGGGTATCATCCTCTAGATGATAAAGAATTAAAGCACGAGGACTTGCCCTGGGCACTTGTTATGTTGCCATCTACAGCAGGAACTGGTGGTGGTGGAATGGCACAAAGTGTCAGAATAAGACCAGGTGATATCGTTCTTGGATTTTTTATGGATGGGGATGATGCCCAATCTCCTATTATTTTTGGAACTCTTGGTAGTAGTGAACATTGGAATAAAGATGGTAAATATGAGTTTCCTTTTAAACCTTTTACTGGATTTACAAGTGAAATTAAAAAACCAGATAAAAGTAGATCTACGGCATCTGAAACAAACGAAGTTCAAAATGAAAGGTCTAATCAGGGACCAGTTTGTTTACCAGAAGATAAGGCAAAATATATCGGCAGAGCATCGGCATCAGGGGCAATTGGTGCTCAAGTTATTCCCGCAAATACATGTGAAAACACAACCACAAGTGTTGTTGAGACAGAATTAGAAAATCTTTTGAAAAAATTTAATGATTATCAAAAAGATTTAAATAAAATAAGAACTGATATTGATAAAACAGCAGAAGTTATAAAAGGGTCTGTTGGATGGTTAGTTGGCGAGATTATGAAATATATCAATAAAGTTCTCGTTGGTGATGATAGTAAGCCAGGAATAATTCCAAATGCCCTCAATTCAATTTACACCGCAACTTATACTCCACTCGCAGCAACTGCAGGTCCTGCTGTTGCCCATCAAACTGCTGCAAAAACAATTAAATCATTTTCACCAGCAATTCAGGCAGTAGAAGTTGCTCTGGTTTGTGTCGGTAATTTAATAGTAGAAGGACTGCTTTCTTTAATTAAGGATTTGTTATATGCCGCATTAGAAAATATAGAAAACTTTGTAAGTTGTATTGCCGAACAATTTATTGCAACCTTACTGAATAGTATTGTTGATGCTATAGCAAATGGATTGTCTGGTGTCTTGGGAGGAATATCTGGTTTATTGGGAGGACTTATTGATATTGTCAGTCTTGCTCTTGAGGCAATCGCATTCTTTGATAGTTTAGCTTCTTTTGATTGTGGTCAAAACAATAATAAATGTGATGGTGCTAAAAAATGGACTGTTGGTGCTGGTCCAAAAGATTTGAAAGACGCAGAGGCATCTTTGAATAGTGTATTTGGATTGGTGAATGAGGGATTGGGTATTATAAATTCTGGAATTGATATCGCTCAAGGTGTTCCTGGAAGTATATCAGAATTGACTGGAGGATTTGGTGATCTTATCAATATCTTTAACGGAGATTTGTTGAATTTGGATGGTTCTATTGGAGATTGTTTACCAGTATATCCAACAAGTTGTGGATCTGCTAAGATTAAAATATTTGGTGGTGGAGGAACTGGAGCAGAAGCAATTCCTATCTTTGGACCATCGGTTGCAGACGCACTAACAAATGGTGTTCTTGGTCAAAACATATCTAAAACATCTGGTATTATTGGTGCAATTGTGACAAATGCTGGATCTGGATATAAATTCCCACCATTTGTTGAAATTTATGATGATTGTAATTTGGGATATGGAGCAAAAGCAACGACAGTTCTTAATCCTGATGGTGGGATTGGTGGTGTTATAATAACATCTCCTGGAGACAACTATCCAACCGATGGAACTAATGTTCCGGATGGTGTTGTTGATGGCACTGGAATTGGTGATGGTACTGGAATTGGTGATGGTACTGGAATTGGTGATGGTACTGGAATTGGTGATGGTACTGGAACTGGTGATGGTACTGGAATTGGTGATGGCACTGGAACTGACACTGGAACTTCTACTGTCACAGGAAATAACCCAGCGGGTGTTGTTGATACTAATGTTAGTGCTGGTGGTGGAGGATACGATGCTAATGACACCGCCACAGACAATAATGGAACAGAATATCAATTGACGGTCAATCCAACAAATGGAAGTATCATATCTATGATCCCAATAAATATTGTTGAAGCAACAGAAATTCCTAAGATAACCATTAATACTGAAACAGGATTTGGAGCAGTTGTTAAGCCAATCTTCGGATTCTTACCAGATACACCGCAAACAGAAATAGTACAAGTTATAGATTGTATTTCATAATATGGCACATAACGAACGAACATCATCAACATATAATAAAAAGACGGAACCAAGATTATTTGATAGTTATGGTCCAAAGGTTAGATTTGATGTCAATCCTGATGATATGGGATTTGATGGCGTATCTGTCTATCAATTTTATGCCTTTACAGATGATGGAAATGTTCATTTAGAAGCATTTAGTGAGACTGGAACATTTCATCTACATAATGATCGTGGAATAGAAATTGTTGCTGGTAATAAAGGTTCTGATGGAAATGTTGATATTTGTATTACTGGTTTGGGTGGAGACATATGGATTACTGCAATGCGTGATGGAGCAGTAAAAATAAAAGGAAAAACTGTAATGATAGAGGCAACCGAAGATCTTGATTTGAAAGCAAGTAGAAATGTTACCATAAGTTCTGGTCAGGGAAGAATCTTATTAAATGGAAATAAGATAGATAAAGAATGTTTTGCTGGTAATGATTCCAAAGAAAAATCATTTTTGGCAAGAGCATACAAATGGACACCAGTCGGATCCGATTTTATTACTGATGCATACGGTGGAGGTCTTTTTTCTAGTATTCTTTCAGGTATTGTTGGTTAAAAAATCATGGCAATAGGAACTATTATTTCAACACTATCTAAACTTTTGGGCGGACCACAATTTCCAATCCCTGGAGAAAGTAAGTTTCAGTATGAAGACACTAGATATCGTGGGACTTTAACCGCAAGTGGATTGTTTGTTGCCGAGACAACATCTGCTTTTTTAGAACAAACTGGACATTTTGGCGATGTTTATTTTCTACCAAACCCTCTGAACTTAAAGAGTGTCAAACCGCCATTTCTCATAGGAACTCCAGGATCTTTTATTACAGCATGGGGTGGAATATTTACTACCGAAGTTTCTTCTCTAAAGGGTGTTAATGCTCTTTCAGGAACTAACACACTTACGGGAACAACATTTCTTAATGGTCAGGTAACTCTCAATGGTAAAGATTTGGAAGCAGAACTTGCACTAGGAAAATCATTACCACCATCTTCTGACGAACAATTAAAAGAAAATATTAGCACGATTCAAAATCCTATAGATAAGGTAAATGCACTGCGAGGTGTTGATTTCAATTGGAAAGAAAATGGTAAAAAACAAATCGGTGTTATCGCACAAGAAGTTGAGAAAATTCTTCCAGAACTTGTTGAAATGAGACCTGATGGATACAAAGGTGTTCATTATGATAATATCATCGGTCTTTTGATAGAAGCAATTAAAGAACAACAAAAAGAAATTAATGAATTGAAGGAGAAAATAGATGCCTAGTAATCAAAATTTAATTAATAATTTAACAGCAACACAGTCTTCTAATACAACTTCTATTGGTATTGCATCGGAAGCAATAGTTCCTATTCAAGCAGAAATAGATTTGATAACACCAACTTGTAAAGATATTGATGAGCAAATACTTCCTATTATTATTCAAATTCAAAATTTACAGGCTGATTTAATTCAAGCATACGAAGATGCCAATGCTGTTGGATGTGGAACAACAGTTGGAGTTACAACTTATTATCAAGATGTTGTTACGAACAGAAGTCAAAATATTAGTAGTTCAAATTATACTGGAACAGATCCATTTGGTGGTCAAACATCAGCGAACATGTCTTCTGCAAATGTTGGTGTCGGAACACTGACAGTATACAGTGCAAATGGTGGATCTGGTATAGGATCTGTTTATGCTGGTATAAGTAGTTGTTATAATAATCTTCTTGGTTGTGATCTTGCCGCAACTTCTACCATATGTGCGGGATGGGCAAGCACTATCACATCAATAGAAAACCAAATAACAGCACTTAGAAATCAATTACCAACACCAATTGCTGACACTAATAGATTGAAAGCAGAAAGGAGAGAATTGCAAGTGCAAAGATATGGTGATCTTTTTATCATAGGAAGATTGGAAGAGAGAACTTCATCTATTGGTATCGCAAAAACCACAATACAAGAATACTCATCCAATGATTAAACTGGCACACTTGACACCTGACCCCAGATGCCCTATAATATGTGGGTAATCAACGGAACACCCAATGGGCACCGCACAAGAATCTGTTCTCGGCATCGTTATTGACGTTTGCACTCGCTCCTTCCTTCTGCTCAGCGATGAGGGTAATGAAAAGA
>Ga0208150_1000636_pt1 | contig 13560 bp, 5 predicted proteins | sample DEB08_DNA_8_FD_184534 | JGI IMG/M metagenome (GOLD analysis project Ga0208150, IMG submission 184534) | Aqueous microbial communities from the Delaware River and Bay under freshwater to marine salinity gradient to study organic matter... | ecosystem: Environmental > Aquatic > Marine > Coastal ...
AGAGTGAGTTCCATACTCCTGGTAACAGCATCCTGGGTGATAGCAATGGTGCACCCCCGGTGGCTGAGAAGACCATCACGGTTGACGACCTGCTGATCTCCAGCGCATTCGTCTACGACCTTGATGAGACTCTTTCTCACTACGACCTGCGTAGCGAAATCTCTCGTAAGATCGGTTACGCTCTTGCTGAGAAGTATGACCGTTACATCTTCCGTGCCATCACTCGTGGTGCACGTGCTGCCTCTCCTGTGTCTGCTACCGGCTACGTTGAGCCCGGTGGTACTCAGATCCAGGTTGGTACTGGTACAGGTGCTGAATCTGACGCTTATGATTCCGCTAAGCTGGTTGCTGCTTTCTATGATGCAGCTGCTGCTCTGGATGAAAAGGGTGTGTCCTCCGATGGTCGCGTTGCCGTCCTGAACCCCCGTCAGTACTATGAACTGATCCAAGCTGTTGGTTCCAATGGTTTGGTGAACCGTGATGTCCAAGGTACCGCACTGCAAGGCGGCGAGGGCATCGTGGAAATCGCCGGTATCAAGATCTACAAGTCGATGAACATTCCGTTCTTCGGTAAGTATGGTGTGAGCTACGGCGGTGCTGTTGCTGATCCTGGCAACACCGGTTCCTTCATTGGCAACACCCTTGAGGATGCTGACGGTAATGTGACCGGCGTCAACAATGACTACGGTACTGCTGCTGAAGTTGGCGCTACCTCCTGTGGTCTGATCTTCCAGCGTGAAGCTGCTGGTTGTGTGGAAGCCATCGCTCCTCAGGTGCAAGTCACCAGTGGCGATGTCTCCGTGATCTATCAGGGTGATGTGATCCTGGGTCGTCTCGCCATGGGCGCTGATTACCTGAATCCTGCTGCTGCCGTTGAGCTTTATGCTACCAACGTCAAGCCTTCTGCATTCTGATTTATCTTTTCTTGGGAGCCTCTTCGGGGGCTCCTTTTTTTTAATTCTTTATTGAGAATAAAACTCATTTGCAACTATGCCTTACCCTACTACTGGCTCCAACACTGAGCTACAAGCTGTTAATCAGATCCTGGCGTCAGTTGGTCAGGCTCCTGTAACCACGTTGACAACTGAAGAAACTCTTGTACTTAGTGAAACCTCTAGGTTCACAGGTTATATTACTGGCACTACACTGTATACTTCTAAAAGTGATTTGACCAAAGGGTCTTATATTAGTGGTACTGGTGTACAAAGCAATACATCTATTGCCACAGATAGTACTGTGTTTACTCCAAACGCTAGTGCTTCTGGTACTACACTTACTTCTACATCTGCCTTCATTCCTAAAGGTGTGTCTATTAGTAGTTCAACTATTACTATACCAGTTACTGTAGATAGTGGTCCTACCGATGTAGGAGGTGGTAACTTTGAATACACCATTAGTACAGCTACTACTGCCACGGCTGCTGACCTTACACTCAGCCCTATTTACTATAACCATACACTAAACATTAATCACGGTACTAATGTCGGTAATACTGTTACCCAAGCAAGTCTAACCCAATCTAATGTTACAAGCAGAGTTGAAACTCAAACCAACCCGGACGTTGCGATTGCACTCAACACCCTGAGGGAAGTCTCACGTGAAGTACAAAGTGAAGGATGGTCTTACAATAAAGAATACGATTACCCGATTACACCTGATTCTAGCGACGAAGTACGGATTGCTAACAACGTGCTTCAAATGGATCTAAATAGAAATTACACACAAAACATCGGTAGAGCTTCTGTAAACCGTGGGGGTAAACTCTACGACAAAAAAGCTCACTCTTATAAGTGGACTGACGAAACACTCTATGTTGATATTACTTGGAACTTTGAATGGGAAAATATTCCACAACCTATCCAAGCATATATTGTAGCACGTGCTGCAGGTATTGTGTCTAGCCGTATTATTGGCGACCCTAATCAATATCAAATGCTCCAACAAAAAGAAGCTTATGCTCGTGCTATGGCAATGGAGTATGAGTGTAACCAAGAAGATGTTTCATTTTTTGGAGCACCTAAAGGTGGTGACTACTATCAACCTTATCAACCGTTCCATACCTTGACACGCTAATGCCAGCAGTAACTCAGCTAACTCCTAATTTTCTTGGCGGTGTATCCCGTCAGAATGATGATAAAAAATTACAGAATCAGGTAACTGAGTGTATCAACGGTTATCCTGATGCAACCTTTGGTCTACTTAAAAGACCTGGAATGAAGTACACTAACGTGTTGCGTAAAGCTAATGGTGATGCTTATACCCAAAGTGAACTAGCAGGTGCAGCTTGGTTTTTTATTGACCGTGCTACAGCTGGTTCTTATATTGGTTGCATTAAAGATGCTAACATCTTTATTTGGACTGCTGAAGATGGCACGTTTTGCACCGTAGAAGCTCCCGGTGGAGGAGCTTATGCCACAGGGTATTTAACTGATTTTGACGCTCCTGAAACAGCACCTTCTTTTCATTTCCGTAGCATCCAAGACACTACAATTATTACCAACAAAACTGTTAACACTGCTATGCAACCAGCAGGCACGTATGTTGCTAATTCAGTAGGTACACTTAAGTTGCTTGGCGTTAGTACTGACGCGTATACGATTACATTACAAGGTAATCCTATTACTTTTACACCGCAACAAAATGAAACATTTGATGAAATGTTGATATATGATGGAGGTAATACTTCCCACCACATGGTGGATGCACTTTATGACTATATCAATACTCAACAGCAAGCAAATATTCCAGACTTTGCAGGAAGGTGGTACTTAGAAGCTTATGCAAACAGTCTTGTCATTAAACGTACTAATGAAGCTGACGGAATTATTACAGACTACTCTACCCCTGGTGGTACTCCAGTAGCCTTTACGCTTAGTGCAAAGGGTGGTGCAAATAACACATCTTTGGAATCATTTCAAGATGAAGTTATTACTGCAGATAAACTTTCTTTAGAATCTTTCCATGGTCATAATGTCCAGGTTTTAAATAGCGATGCAACTGAAGATGATTACTACCTAGAATTTAGTGCGTATAATGGGATACGTGGTCCTGGTTCTTGGGTAGAAGCTAGGGCACGTGATGTGTCTCCTGGGCTAGATCCTGCATACATGCCACATGAGTTGGCTAACACTGGTGCCACTACGTTTACGTTTGGACCTATTACTTGGAAAGATAGGTTGACTGGTGATGATACTACTAACCCGCCTCCTTCTTTTATCACAGTTAACGACACATCACCTGTAACTTATACTGGCAAAAAACTTAACTCTACGTTTTTTTACAGCAACCGCTTTGGTATGTTGTCTGAAGATAACATAATTCTTGGTGTAGCAAACGATAGTTATAATCTCTTTACTAGATCTGCATTGACACAGATTGACTCAGATCCTATTGATCTTAATGTGTCTAGTGTGCGTCCTGTTGTGTTGTCTGACGTTCTACCTTCTCCACAAGGTTTGTTGTTGTTTAGTGAACGTCAACAGTTCCAACTGTATGCAACTGATGCTAGTGTTCTTACACCTAGTTCTGCAGTAATCCGTGCACTCTCTAACTATGAGATGGCTACTGACATTGCACCTGTGGATGTAGGTACAACTACTGCCTTTGTTAGCCGTGTTCCTGGTTATAGTAAGTTGTTTACTATGCAACTACGTAGTGTGGAACAATCACCTATTGTAATAGACATCAGTAAAGCTGTACTTGAATGGTTGCCTGATACTATTGATGGTATTACTACCAGTCCACCTAACTCTGTGTTGATGCTTGTAGACAGGGATACCTCTTACCTGTACCTTTATAGATATTATAATAATGGTAAGGAAGATCTATTTCAAGCATGGACTAAGTGGGAATTGCCTGGTACTATTCAATCTGCAAAGATTATTAACGATGAGGTGTTCGTTGTTTCTCAACATGGAACTGAATACACCATTGGTTCTATTGCGTTAGATGAGTTGCCAGCTGGTTCTACTATTGCGACTGCATCTGGGTTTAGCGGTAACCCTGTACTAGACATGGCTACACGTCCGGTTAGCCCAGCAGTTGGTGTTGACCCTGTTGTCTATGATGAAACAAACGACATCACTAAAATCTACGTACCGTACACACCTATTGCAAATAAAGAAGCTGCTATGCTTCTGACTGTTCCTACAGCAGATAAAGGTACAGATGCTGTGATTGATGCTGATCCCGGTTACTGGGCAAAAGCAACCGAACGTACTGAACTTGGTACAGGTTATCGTTACTTTGAAGTAAAAGGTAATTTCCTTGAGTATGCTGACGGTATTATCGTTGGTTATAATTATGACTTTGAAGTTACTTTACCTAAATTCTACTACAGGCGAAACGAAGTTACAACTGATTACACTGCTCAACTTACTATATCTAGAGCTAAGTTTTCTATTGGTCGTACTGGAGCAATCCAGTTCAAGCTAAAAGCACAAGGCTCTAACGAATGGAAAGATATTCAGCACAACATGGAAGCTGATTATTATTCTGCTGATAGTAATCCTGTTGAATCAGAGAAAATTTTTATCGTACCTGTACACCAACGTAATACTAATTTTGATCTTAAAGTGACAAGCAATTTCCCATATCCTGTATCATTGGTATCAATGATGTGGGAAGGTAACTACTCTCCCCGATTCTATAGGAGGACTTAATGTTTGAATTAAATAAAAACTACAACCTCTTGGATGAACAGCTTGCTGAATCGGGGTTGGAAATGTCTGTTATTTCTGCAGCAGGTGCAGGCCTTTTGCTTGATATTGGTAGCAGCTTGTTTGAAGGTATCATGGGCTCTAACCAAGCCAAAGAAGCTAACGAACAAGCTGAACGTGCTTACGAAATGAATAAGCTTCAGGCTGAGCTTGATGCTAATGTACAAAATGAAGCAAATAGAACTGCATTTGGTATTCAACAACTTAACTACCAAACCAATCGTAAGTATGAATATGCTAATGCACTGCGTCAATGGCAGTACAACGACAGCATTCAAGACTTTCAATATCTTCAAGCATATAAGGCGTATGGTAAATCAGTAGAAAACACTGCTGATCAACTTACCTACAACAACATTGCTCAACAAGAAGCCCGTATGGCTGAACAAGCTGCGTTGAATGAAGTGTATGATGAGTATGCTTTCCAACGTCAAGGTGCCTTGGTAGACCAAGTACAAGCAGAAGGTAAGGCTGCACTTGGTCAAGCAGGTAACTCTCGTAACAAGGCTATGCAATCTACCATTGCTAGTCTTGGTAGGAACGCTGCAATCATGGATGCTAGTTTGTCTAGCTCTGTAGAGCAAACTCAACGTAACTTGAGACAGATTGCATTTGGTAAGTATGCTGCTGACTTGCAAGCTAATGCAAGTATGATGATTGAACCTGAACGTGGTCCTCGCATGATGCGTCCAATGGAAACACCTGAAAGGATATTCATGGCTCCTTTACCTGTGGCTCCTGCTGCTGTACAACGTCCTACAAAACAAAATACTATTGTTCCATTGATCTCTGGTATTAGTGATGCTGCTAAGAGTGCGGCTACTTTTGATTGGAGTACATTTTAACAACATAGGTGGCTAATGGCTAAACAAGAAAAATTCCGAAGGTCAGCGCAGTCGCTTGGTTTCAAGCCTATTCAAGTCAGCGGTAGTGAGATTGCTAACATGCGTGCTGAAAGCGCCCGTATGGCTGCAAGTATGCGGGATGCACGTAATGCTGAGATCTCAGAGCGTCAGCGTCAGCTGGCTGCAATGAAAGAAGGGCAACAAATTGAAGAATCACAGCGCAAAATTAATACTACAATTATTACTGGAAACTTTCAAAAAGAAGCAGATAGGTTGCGTTTAGAAGCTGACACCAAACGCCAACAACTTGAGATAAATCAGAAAGCTGCTTCTGATATGTTCAAGAGCATTGCTGATCTTAGTAAGACAGCTGTTGCTAAAGTACAAGAAATTGACGAAGCGAGGTTTGAAGAGGATCGCCTTCGTGCTTATGAGTTAGCTAAGGCTGGTCTTCTAACTCCCGAAATGATCAACCAGATCCAAGGGGAGGCTGAACTACAAGCAACTGAACAAGAGCGTTTGGGTCAAATTCAAGAAGCTGAGGCAACGGGTCGTATTGATTCTTTGACTGCTTCTAAACTCAAATCAATGAGTAGCGGTACTCGTCTTGGTCTTGAGCAAGGTACTGGTGTTTACAAGCTTACAGAAGTTTATAAGCAGCAGTTGCAAAAAGCTATTGCTGAAAACCCTGGCATGAGTTCTGAGGAAAATGCTCAGTTCATGACTCAGTTTTACCGTGACTTCCTTATCAACCCTGAGAATGCAGTCAATGGTAAACTGCTAATTGACATTAAACCTGAGTTGTTGCGTGTTGGTACTGCTGAAGTTCAACGTCTGCACCAAGGTATTCAAACAAAAGCACGTGCTAGAGAAGAGAAAGAATTAGCAGAAAAGCGTTGGGATGATGCCCAAACAATTCTAACTCAAAACCCTGCTCAATTTAATGATAATATCAAAACCTCTTTCCAAACTTGGAAGAGTGATTATGGTAATAAAGTAGCACTTAAACAATACGAAAGTCTTGCTACCATGCGTAAACCAAACGGTGAATTTATGTTCACCATGGAGCAGATTGGAAGTGCTGTTTTAAAACCTGAAGGTAAACCGTTTGCTAATGAGTGGCCTTCAAGGTTTGCAGACATGAAACAAGCACGTTCTACTGCAGACACTCAACAGCGGACTGCAGAAATGCAGGCTGACAACTTGGCATACAGAGAAGCTGAGCAACTTGCTCTTGAAAGGCTTCGTAATAATCCTAGCCAAGCTGCTGCTGATGAAGCAGTAAAAACGTTTAAAGATACCTACGGTAAAGTACCATCTTCTATTACTAAATTCCAAGCTAGTTATACGTTAGAAGCGGAAGCAAAAGCTAGACAAATTGAGAAACTTGAATCGATTCCTGATGGATTCATTACTCAAGAAGCTGTTGATGCTTTGTCGTTTCTTGACCAAACTGCTGCCAACCAATTACAGAAACGTTTTGCAAACCAGCAACGTAAGTATACCCAAGGTGTCTTTAAAAATCAATCTGATTCTTTTAAAGGCGTTGCAAATGGTGTAACCTCTTTTGGTACTAACAAACCAAATACTCCATCTAGTGTCTTTCTTCAAGAGCAGATGCGTGCAGAGTATAGGAAACGTGTTGACGAAGCTGTAGCAGGTGGTGCTGATTTTAATACAGCAGCAAATACTATTGGTATGCAGCTTGCTCAAGAAGTTAAAGATGGTGCGCGAAATCCAAACAGTAAATGGTATCGTAAAGCTACCAAAGCTGGTGGTGGTGCAGATTTCCCCAATCTAAACACTGGTAACGTTAGTAAAGTTGAACAAGCTCGCCGTAATTACCAAGCCCTTCAAAAGAGGATTAGTGATGACGGTCTTGAGAAAACTTTAGATACAGCAGAAAGTATTATTACCGCTGCAGAAGCAACAGCAATTATCCAACAATACGGTAAACCTGGTTTTGTAATTCCTACAGATGTACTTGCAGTTGCTGGCATGACCAATGGTTTAGATCCGTTTACCATTATTAACAGACAGCTTAAAGCTCTTAACCTGGTTGAACTACCTGTACCTACTCTTACCCAAACTATCAACAAAGAGTTGTCACCAGAACTAAGGCAGCAACTTTATAGTGATATTGCTGGTCCACAACAAAGGCTTCGTGCATTGCGTCAAGCAGGTGGTAACTTTAATGATGGTGGTAACCTGCGATCATCGTTTAGTGGTATCAACGGTACTGCTTCTAGTAACGACCCATTTATTGTAGCTATTGGTATTAACGAAGGTACACGTACTGCTGGTGGTGGTACAACTTCTGCTTACCGTGGGCATACAGATCCAGGAGACGGGAAGAGAAACCGTGGTACATTTAGTTATGCACCAGAGCGTTTCGGAACTGATCCTAATATGAGTCCAGAAGAAGCTGATGCTGCATACATGACTAACCTTACTGCAGCTAATAATAAGTATGCACCTATTCTTAAGCAACTTGGTTACCAAGAAGGTACACAAGACTACGCCATTGCAATGTTTAACATCCTTGACTTGACTGTTCAAGCACCTGCTGCTGTTAATGACTTTGTAAATATTGGTCTTAAAAATCTTGCTGGTATGCCTTTAAATGCCACCAATATTGGTGATGCTCGTGCTTATGCATTCTATAACCCGCAAACGGGTCGTTTAGAAGCATCTGGATTTGGTAACAACTTTGAACGGCTACGTGCTGATCAAAAGGCTCGCTCTATGACAATTATTAACAACAGAAGAAACTAATTAACTATGGAATACGATCCTTATGAGCAGTTTAGGGAGGATCCAGGTGAGATGGAGCTGTCTGATGAGTTTAACGCTCAGATGCAGCTTCAACAACAGGCTGAACAAGCCGCTCAACCTGAAGAACAACCCCCTACTCCTACGGGAGGACAGCCTAAACCAGCTCAACCCTCTGCTCCTTCTACGGAAGAAGCTACTCAAGAAGATATAGTATTCGATCCTTCTAAAGATTATTCTTATTACGCTGCTCAAGGTATGAGCCGTGATGAGTGGAACCGTCGCCAAATGGGTGGTGGTATTGACAGCTCACTTGAAAAGTTTGCAACTGACCCACGTGGTACTGCTGAAGTAGCACTTTCTATTCCTACAAGTTTGCTTGATTTTGGTACAGACTTACTGAATATTATTCCTGGAGTCAACATACCAAAAATCACTGAGTTTGAAAACGAAGTAGCACAATCAGTTCGTGAAATTTCTTCTGTTGTTGTTCCGACAATGATGGGTGCTGGTTTGTTAAATGCTGCTGGTATGGCAGGAAAAGCTAAGCTTGGTTGGTCCGTTTTGAACAATAAATTTGTACAACTTATCGGTCAAGCTGGTACTCAAATGGGTGCAGGTGTTGCAGTTGGTGCTGTTAGTCGTGAGTACACTGAAGATAACCTGACGGGTACTCTTAAACAATCATTCCCCAAAACGTTTGATTTCATTCCAGATAGCATGGCTACTTTGGCTGATGACGATGAAGACACCAAACGACAAAAGAACATTTACGAAGATCTTGGTCTTGGTATTGTTACTGACCTTGGTATTGGTGCTACTCGTTTTGTAAGTGCTCTTGGTGGTACTTCCGCTGCTCTGCGTGAATCAAACCGTTTGGTAGGTGAAACACCTGAAGCACGTGCTTGGTTAAGGACAGCAGAACCTGAGACCTCTGAGTTTAACCAAGCTGCTAAAGTGTTTGACACACAACCCCAGGCTACCGAATTTGAGCAGACCGCTAGGATTTGGGACACTGCAGAAAACTTTGAAGATCTTGGTAAAGAAGTACAAGAAGCTACTGTAAAAGCAAGGCCTAAGTTTAGTGAGCTTGGTCCTGAACAGCAAGAAGAAATGATCAAGGCTTACAGAGAAGGTGGTTTGTTAAGAGAAACACCTGAGGAAGCTGTCACACGTTCTGCTTTTAAACAAGAGCAAGCGTTGGATGAAGTAGGTGCTTATAATTACAGTCAAAACCCTGCACTTGATCAACCTCTTAAAGGTGTCCATGACTTGTATGACTACACTGAAATTGGTGTACGTACTGTAGATGACTTTGGTGTTGTTGGTGCTAGCATTGATGCTGCACGAATTGCACGTAACCTAGACACTTCTTATGGTCGTATTGGTAACATGATCTCTGAGCCTGCTCTTAAGTATGCTCTGAAGAGTGGTGATGCTGCTCAAGATATTGTGCTTGGTCTTGCTGATCAACTTAAGCAAGCTGGTCGTGTTGGTGCAGAAGGTGCAAACTGGAAGGTTACGTTTGATGATGTATTAGATGCAAACGAAGACGTTGCTATCCAACTGTTTGACCCACGCATGAGTAAAGCAGACATTCGACAGGTACTTGAACCGTACATTACTCGTGATGCAGATGGTAAAGAGATCCTTGCGGAAGGTGGGTTTGCTATGGCTGCTAAAGCCCTCAGAGGCTTCGGTTCAGAGCTGTCTAGTATGGATGTAGCAAGGGCACAGTCTTTGCTTGCTGGGAGCCTTTCTGGACGCATCTCAGACCTTTCTGAAGGTGCACGTCTAATGGCTGGTACTAGCGCAGTACCTGCAGCACAAGAGAAAATTATTGACATGATGCAATATGTCAGTCAGTTGTCTTCTTCTGCTAAGTACTACAAAAACCGTAAGATGGGTCTAATCCAACAAATTAAGAATGGATTTAGAAACATCGAAGGTTATAATGAAGCTACTGTGCTTGGTGCAGGTGAAGTAGCACAACGTATCTTTGCTGATTCCCAACGGTTTGGTGATAGCCTAAGGCAAATTGCTGCTAATCAACCACAACTTATGGATCAGTTCCTGATGGCATATGAACTTACTGATGGTCGTATTGACACTATTGTCAAGATGAATCAGTACATTGCCTCAATGACTACTGATCTTGGTAGTGCTCTTGTTAATCTTAACCCAGAAGTTCAAAACAAACTGGTTGCTGGTGTTTGGTCTAATATTTACAATAGTATTCTTGGGATTGGTTCAAGTGTTGGTGCTCTTGCTGGTAACTTTGGTGGTATCATTTCACAACCAACAGCACACTTTGCTGGCGCTTTAATGTCTTGGGATCTAAAAGCAATTCAACGTGGTTGGGTAGCTTATAGCTCTATGGGTGAAACACTCCAACGTGCATTACCTTATGCTGGTGATGTTTTCTTGCGTGCATCTCGTGATCCTGCCTCTGTAAGTTCTGCTACTCGAATTGATTTGCTTATGCAATCTGAACGTGAACTTGCCTTTTTGAAAGAAGCTGCACGTACTCAAGCTGCTGAAGGTAAAGAAGGGTTGCAGTATGTGGTCAATCAAATTGAAATGTTGAATGACCTTGCCAAAGACCCGGTTCTGCGCTTTGGTCCTAATGCTATGACAGCGTTGGACGGTTTTACTGGTGTATTTAATGCATCTGCAGAAGCACGTTTCCGTGCAATGGATGAGCTTATCTCATCTGGTAAACCCATTACTAAAGAAAACGTCAAACCTATTGCCGACAAATATTATAAAAAGATGTTTGGTGATGATGGTTTGTTGCAAGATGAAGCCGTTAAGTATATCACTGATGAGATGGCATTGAACCTTGACACACCTCTTGCTCAAGGTATGACTGACTTGGTTAACGTTCTTCCTACTGTTCGTCCATTTATGATGTTCCAGACTACTGGAATGAACATGATTGACATCATGGGTAAGTACGGACCTTGGACACCATTCCAACGTGATGTTAACGAACTAGCTTATACTCCTCTTCGGGATCTGCTTGCAGATGAAGATCGTGTCAATGAGTTGCTAAAAGCACGTAACATTAACATTGAAAATATGGATGTTATTGCTAAGCAAAGCAAACTGGCAGATCTTAAGTATATGACTCGTGGTCGTAAGGCTATTGGTGGTCTTGCAGTGACTGGTACGGTTGGTCTTTTTATGAACGATCGTATTACTGGTGATGGTCTTTATGATAAAGAATCACAAGCATCACGAGTAAAGAACTCTAACTGGAAACCTCGTAGTATCAAAGGTGCAGACGGTAAGTGGTATTCTTACGACTCTTTCGGTCCTTTAGCAGACTGGATGGCACTTGTTGCTAATATTGGTGACAACTTTGACATGTTGGGTGAAGCTGCTACTGAAAAGTTCTTTGAAAAAGCTGCTTTTGTACTTGGTGCTGCTATCACTGATCGCACTGCTTTGTCTACTCTCAAACCTTTGATGGATATGGTGAGTGGTAATGAAGGTGCTATGAGTCGCTGGGGTGCTGGTTTTATTAACAGCCTTGGTCCTTTATCTTCTTTACGTGGTGAATGGTCACGTATTTTTAGCGAAGGTTTACAAGAAGTTGAACAAGATCTTATGTCACAACTTCAAAACCGTAACCGCTTTGTTGGTGCTCTTGATCCTACTAACCGTGAACCGTATATTTATAGCCCGGTTACTGGTAAGAAACCTAATGGTTATGGTATAATGCAACGCCTTTGGAATGCTTACAGTCCCATTAAAGTACACCCTGACCAATCTCCTGAGGAGAAGTTCCTGCAAGAGATTGAGTTTGACGTTAACACTACGTTTAGAACTAAGGATGGTATTAAACTACTTCCTGCTGAGCGTTCAGAGTTGTTCCGCCTGATGGGTGAGCGTGGGTTCTTTAGAGAAGCTATTGCAGAAATTATGCGTGATGCTGGTAATTGGAAGAGCATTGAAAAGCTACGTCAACTACGTAGTCAAGGTTACAAGTCTGATGAAGTGTCTCTTAAGAAATGGCATGACATCCATGCTAGGCTGTCTGAAGCCCGGCGTGCTGCAGAAGATATTGCTTATGCAGAGATGGATGCTGACATGTACGCTGCAATTGAGTTAAGGCAAGTTGAAAAAGATTTGACTGCTCAAGCTAATATTGCAGGTGAAACTCTTAATTTAGAATCCATCCAAATTCGTAAGTAATTTTACAATTAATTAATTATGTCGTGTGCTGACGTACAAACAATTCAATCTGGAAACGGGACAAAGACACAGTTTTCTTTTGATTTCCCGTACATTTTTAAATCTGAAATACACGTTTACTTTTGGAACGCTACAACTAAAGAATGGGACGAAAAACTCACGACTGATGCCACTTATCCCTGGCAAATTGATGATGCTAACCCAACCATTGTAGAGTTTACTGGTACTGCTCCCCCTAATAAAACGGATCAAGTATTGGGAGAAAACGAAGATTATGTTGACAACGTTAAGATCCGTCGTGTTACCAACACTGACGACATCCGAGCGTTGTTCAACCCTGGTTCTGCCATTAGGTCCGATGACCTGAACAAGAACTTTGAGCAACTTCGTTATGCTCTACAAGAAGCTAACTGCCCTGGTGTTCCTGAAGATGTTGAAGAATACCTGAAAGATTATTATTGGGATAGGTTTGACAACACTATTTATGATGGAAATCCTTGGGTAAGTGACGATACCAAAATTGCTACTACAGAAGCTATTGATGACCGTGTTGACGCCAAGATTGACACTGCTATCACAACTGACATCACTGGCGCAGATGGTATCGATGTAAGACCTAATACTTCAAACGGTACAACCGTTATTGGTATCCAAGAAGGTGGTGTTGATGCTAATCGACTTTTAGAAGACGATATTATTATCGAAAGTGAGGGTCTAACTGAAACGCAAAGCGCCGCATTTAATGACGACCGTCTTATTTCTGCTGCTACCGCTGAGCATCGTTATCGTAATTATGTAACAGATCCTGGTGATGCTGCACCGTCTATTACTAATAAATTAAAAGGTCAAGTCTGGTTTCAAAATGACACCGACAAAACTGTTAGTATTTTCAATGGTAACAGTTGGGTTTCTGTAGCATCAGGTGGGCAGTTTACCACACAACCTACAACTATTTATGTTGATAGGTATAGTGGTAATGATGACAATAATGGTAGGCGTATTATCAACCAAGTACGTACTATTAA
>Ga0208150_1000637_pt1 | contig 13550 bp, 20 predicted proteins | sample DEB08_DNA_8_FD_184534 | JGI IMG/M metagenome (GOLD analysis project Ga0208150, IMG submission 184534) | Aqueous microbial communities from the Delaware River and Bay under freshwater to marine salinity gradient to study organic matter... | ecosystem: Environmental > Aquatic > Marine > Coastal ...
AGTCATGCCCTTTTTGAAGAGGAAATCGTCCTCCTCCAACTCTTGAAGTCCACAATCAATTGTATATGGCGTCTTCACATACTCGGGAGCACCACCGTAATTTGTTATGATCACAGGTTTATCTCGAAGTGCAGCCTCGACAGCACCCATACCAACACCCTCAGAGTGTGAGAAGTTTACGTAACAGTCACAACGTTCGTGGAGTTGATCCATCTCTTCATCTGTGAGTATACCATTGAGCACTTCAACCTTGGGGAACGGGATGTGTACATCAGTTTTAGCAGTGGCTTTTATCACTAGTCGTGTATTGGGTTCATTCAAACGAACGAACGCTTGGAGAACATCTCGGAACCTTTTACGAGGATCCATAACATTGCCGATATGATAGAATGTGTATGGTTTTTCACGAGGTTGTGGAATGTGTGCATGAAGTACGTAAAACTCGTTGTCTGGAAATTGCCGAGAGAGAACCTTTTTGCAAAACTCACTTGGAACAGCGACACGTTTGAACTCTTTCATGATGAGACCATAATCTTCGTGGACAGTCTCAGTCTCGCATACTGTCATACATGCGAGATTTTTCACTCGTGTTCTCACGTATTTGATACACTCCAGGTGAGCTCTAATTGGAAGTGTGAAAACTAAACCATGTTCACTCTCAGGGAGTTCACTTCCGAATACATAATACCTCGAGTCAGGTTGAAATAATTTGGTATATTTTTGGGCGTGATGACCAATACCTGTATTTAATTCAGGTCCGATCACGATCATTATGTTTAAAGATAATCTTTCTTTTATGTATAGTACAATGGAATCTCTTCGCAAAGAAATCGAACAGGAGATGAAACGCACCCGTCTCGACAAAGGTCGTCTCTATGACCTTCTTCTTAAAATAATCGATAACAGTGGTTCTGGTGGTGCCGGTGGTGTTGGACCCCAGGGTCCTCCTGGTCCCACTGGCGCTAAGGGTCCCACTGGTCCTGCCGGTCCCGCCGGTCCCTCTGGTGAGTGCAAGTGCAAGTGCACTGCCACCGAAGCTGCTCCCACCACACCTAAAGCTCCCGCCAAGGTGACCACCACAAAGAAGGCGCCCGCGAAGAAGAAGGTTGTTGCCACTTCGGGTGTTTAAATTAATATAAAGTTTTTGTCCATATTATAAATACATGTTGGCTATTACCCCATTGCGTATTTATAGCACAGGTGAGAGACATTGGCGTCAGCATTCTACTCAGAGACCGAGGCGTCTCCCTATTATCGTGAAAGCGGCTTCTTATACGAAGGACGATGAGCATGAAAAACTGAAATTGATTCCTCAAACAAAAGATGATGAAATTGAAAAATTAAAGATAGAACTGAGCAAATGTAAGGAAGCTGAAAGAAAGATTAAAAGGCATGCGAAGTGGTTGTTACGTTCTACACAGGCTGCTCACAAGGATGCAAAAGATGTCTTGGAAATCATTAAAGATTTATATGGTGATGATGCTTACGAGTCTCCATAAATTTCTAAGATGTCCTTAACAATAGGACTTCTCTCGATATCCTTGAATTCGAACTGAATCAATTCAATACGTTTATGTTGTTTACCTTTGATACGGTCACATATATCTTTGAGACCATTTTCTTCATATTTCCTATCGTGTTGTTTGAGATCACCGGTGATGACCATCTTGGTATTTTCACCTATACGTGTCAAAAGCATTTTCATTTGATTAGGTGTAGAATTTTGCATTTCATCTGCGATGATGAACGCATCCTTGAACGTTCTACCACGCATATATGCTAAAGGGCAAATTTCGATTATCTTTTCCTTTATCATGTATTGAATGTCATTTTGTGTATAGTATTCAGCGAAGATGTCCATGATGGGTCTTGTCCATGGATCCATCTTTTCTTCCATTGTACCTGGTAGAAACCCGATGTCCTCCTCTACAGAGACGACTGGACGTGTTAATACGATTCTTTTGTACGACTGGTCGTTATACCCCTGTATAGCTGCACAACAAGCCAACATCGTTTTTCCCGTTCCCGCCGGTCCCACAGCGAATACCATTGGTTTGTTGATACTGTACAACACACGATTGTAATTTCTCTGATTGTCACTCTTTGGAACCACAGTTGGCTGCACTTCCTCCAGTTCCATTTCTTCCTCGAAATATTCAGTATCACATGATGATGAGAGTGAAATCTTGAGACGACGTCCCTTCTTACCTCCCATACTTTTTACGCAGAACTTTTATTGACCCACCATATGAAGCCACCTAGAAGGGAAGCCAAAAGGGCGACTAATAAACCAAATGAGAACTTTTTAGGGTTTTCCTCTGGAGGTTTATCTGGCAACTTTTGAACATTTTGGTTGAGAGTATCGATCTTTTTGAGGAGTTTCTCGAGTGCTTGAAGAATTTGAAGTTCTCTATCTTTTGGCTTCTCTTTCACATTGACTGTGGTAATCTCGAGTACCATATACCATTGTGAATCTGGGTGAAGAGAGACGTAGTCACCATCATCTTGTTGTTCAAAAACTTTGAAATCTAACTTCTTAATAGATATGGGATTGAAATAGTTTTGTTGACGATGAAAACTTTTCCATTGTTTGTCACGAAGAACTGTTGTAGAATCTTTTGCGAAGTGTCTTTCCAGTGGTACACGAGCAAATACCTGTCCATGACGTTCATCGAGAATCTGGGCAACCTTTGGAATATCAGGACACACAACATCCACATACTTAGCTATGTTACTTGGACTCACAGATGGACTAGCTTCACCCACCTGTGTGATGTAAAAGTCAGCCATCTTCACACCGAGAACTCTACCCATATCTTCGACGTGTGTATTCGACTTCAAGGTGAGGTCGAGAGAGAAGGTATTATTTGTACCATTCACGAACCTAGAATCAACAATGATATATTGAACCTTTTTAGGTATGTCATCTAAAGACATTTCTAATGTTTACAAATATTATAATATGGTTCCTGCAATCGCGAGGAACACGATTGTCCTTACGGGAAGTTTTTTTATATACACTGTTTACGACTTCTGCAAGCTGATGAACTCATATAAAAAGAAGAACCCATAGATATGTAAAGATGCTTCTCACAGCTATTTTTAATACCATGGTCGGTATGGGTCCGTACTACATGGAATCAACATATAAGTGGTTGAGGATGGCTCTATGGAATGCTCCGACTCGTGTCATCCTAGATGTTCAACTCGAGCAAATGAGACTTGAAAGAAACCTAAGTGAAGATATTGACCCCGAAGAAAAGCAAGAATGAAAGAATATCACTTCCCACTTGTTACGGACGAATACCGTATCGCATTTTTGCAAGCGACGGAACCTTTGTGTGCCGACGTTCAACGTCTCATTTGGGAAGAAGTACTTCACTGTACACAACCAATCGAACCTCCACCTACCCCTAGGAAATGTCCAACCTATTCCAGACTATCTTCGGCTTCTTTGCCCCGAAACCTGAACAAAGAGTTACTTCTAGGTTAATAGAGGCTGTGAATGAATGTGGTGAGAAGCGATACATTGAGATGGAAGTGGAGAGAAACTACCAACAAGAAAGACAACGAGATTTAGAAATTCTCCTTACGAAGTGTAAAAGGTTACTATCCTTCGTAGAAAGAACTGATGATCTACAGGTTTTTGATAAAATGGCTCGTTTTGTTGTAAAAGTGAGACAAGCTAAATATCGTGGTGATGATATTCAAGGATTGTTTCGAGAGTTTGAAGAAATCGAAAAAAATACAAAAAGAAGTTCTAAGTCTTTCCGAAACCTAAGTAAGATGGTGATGATGATGGGATGATCATGAAACAATGGATCTCTTCCATAAAATATTGGCACTTGTCGACAAGAACTCAGACAGGATCCCGGAGGGGGATTACCTGGAGTTGTGCGACACTATCCAAGAGTTGCGGCAACAGGTGAAACCGCCGCCATTTCTTATTAACCAAAACCAACCACTCACATTACCATCTGATCCTGAAACTGCTGCCCAACGAGATCGAGAACAACTTTATCAGCGGTGGAGAGAACTTGATGAAGAGGTTATGTATCCTGGACTGAACCAGTTTTTACAGGAATTACATGAGGACTGGGCGGCAACGGATCATGACGGACCAGTTGAACCCGGATTTTATTACCCTCCACCGAGACAGGCTATGCAGGATGGTACCACTGTTGCCGAAGTCACTCTAACGCCTGGGCCTGACGCGTAAACTATTGAGATCTCGCCAAGCATCTCGAATTACTCGTGGTGGAGCTGAAGGGTCCACTCTAGCTGAAGAGCGTGTTTCCATACGCGCGGAAGGATCTATCATAGCTGGTGTGTAGACATCTCTCCGTTTTGAGAGTTCTTTTAATTTAAAGTGTAATTTCTTGAGTTCATTTGATATCTTTATGTATGCCCACTCATTTCTCATTGGGAACATTTCATCGTCATCCAAAATCTCCATGATCGTTCTTATGTGTTCCATAAGTACCTAAGTGAAGCCTAGAATTTATATTTTTTAAGAAAACATGGAACATCCACTCCCCACCGGTATTTTCGTTGAGATGTCGAATGAGTATGAGAACTGGACTGAGAAGGATTTTGATGATGAGATCCGAAGACTTAAAAATCGTGTGAAAGAACTCAAAAAACTTAAGAAACCCAAAACCCTCGTACCGATTCAAGAGACTGATGAAGATGAAGATGACGATGACGATGACGACGATATCATGCACGACCCCGATATTCGTGAGATGGCTGAAAATGGTGAACACACCTGTCACATGTTTGATGCACCTTGCCAGGCATGTGAAGATGATGGGGACGAAGAGGAGACTATGATTGAACACGTTGACAAGTTACGTGCACACTTTTGTTGATAAAGTTAAAGTTTGTAGTTGTTTGTAATAAAGATGTCATCAATTGAAAATGTATATGCAGGTCCGACAACAGTAGCACAAATGTTCAAACTACCACAACATTTGATTGACTATCTATGGGAATGTATTCAGTTAGCGAAAAAAAATCCGGAATGCTACAAGAAACATCTAGCCGGTAACATATCTCAATCGTGTAAACTTAATGATCCACAACAGTTACTTCTTGAAGAGATGTTAAACATTATAAAGTTTTCGGATAGTAATTCCAGAATGAGAAATTTTATAGACGAAGAATGTCGTAAGATCAATAAACAATTCAAAAATAGTTTTAAGTCGTTAGACCTGTGCATTAACAGCTTGTGGGTGAACTTTCAGAAGAGTGGCGAGTTTCAACCTTTACATATTCATTCAGGTGTTTTATCTTTTGTAATATGGATGAAAATTCCTTATTACCCTGAAAATGAAAGTAAATTACAAATTTCTAAAACTAATTCACCGATTTGTACACCAGGTACCTTTAGCTTCGCGTATTCTGATGGTGTAAGTAGAGCGGTGCATCCGAGTTTTATTACATTATCACCTCATATGAATGGGTATTGTTGTATTTTTCCCAGTGATTTAGCCCATCAGGTTCATCCATTTTACACGAGTGACGAGGATAGGATTAGTATTAGTGGCAATATATCTTACCGTCATACAGACTAATTATCACCGAGTAAGTCTATCTCATGTTCATACGTTTGAGAGAGTAGGATAGTTTTTAGGTCTCGTGTAAATGAAATAAACTGTTTTGGGATGTCACCCCACAATCTTTCATTAGAAACAAATGCGTCAACGGCTCCATCTCTCAATAGGGGTTCAAGGAGTGTCCAATTGGGTTCATTGTACTGTATTTTTTTACATCCTCTCGCGAATCGCCTCGAATATATGTACCACGCCGCAATACCCTTATAGATATTTATGGGTTTCTTTCCCTGTTCGAGACACTTCCGAAGAGACGGTACCACAAAAGTGTGAAACTTTGTGAAGCCATCCATACAAATTCTATCAAGTTCGTCGACATTGGTTGCGTTTGAGAAGCGCTCCTCGACTTTGTCGACGTACTCATAAATATCAAAGGGAAGTTCACCTTCGACAGATGGTACAATCTCTTCATATTGGAGCTGCTTAAAATGACGACGATGTATTGGGTCATTCATGACTTGATCAAAAGTGTCGTACCCCGAGAGAGCTCCAAGGTAGGCCAAGGATGTGTGTCCCCCATTGAGAATACGGATCTTAGTCTCTTCATAGGGTTCTATGTCCTTCGTGATGACAACACCAACTTGTGTCAGGTCTGGAAAGTCTGAAGCGAACTTATCTTCGATGATCCATTGTCTGTACTCCTCTGTCTGGATGGCATTGTAACCGTAACCTGGGAATCTCTTTTCAACATCTCTACGAAGAGCATCTGTCGTCCTTGGTGTGATTCGATCGACCATACACGAGGGGAACTTGACATTTTCACGAATCCATGTGGCGAGTTCGTGTTGATTTGTATGATAGAGATATGCTAGGAATTGGGTTTCGAGGGCTAGGCCATTCTGCCTAATGTTGTCACAACATAAGATGGTCACAGGTGTCTTACGGTTTCTAAGACCGCACGCCAGGTACTCAAAGAGGGGTGACCCTGGTGCGTATCCACTTTCTGTGACAGTGACCGTGATGAGGTGAACACTGGGTAGAGTGAGCATATGTTTGGCGATAGTTCTGTTCTTTGTCCAATCAATGTAGTCGAGATGTGACCTGACAACCTTGTACTCTGAGGGTGTCTTCACGACATAGTTATCAATCTCACGGAACCCTTCATTCCTGAGGTTGACAGCAACGATACCCCACCGGAGATCGCCAGTCTTTTCCATATATTCATCTATGTACATAGCCTGATGCGCCCTGTGAAATGCACCGTAACCTATATGTACTATGCCAGTCTGACATTCAGACTTGTCATACATTCGTTAAGTTACTTAGACAAATTAATATCAGTATCTTTAAGGATGAATGATTTACTTCAAGTAATGCAAATAATTGACAAGCATTCAACTGTTTTGCCTGAGGGGGACTACCTCGAATTGTGCAAACACTTGAAGAACGCCTACAATAAGAGGTCAGATCCAGTGTACTTTTTCGATTATGACGACTTTCGAATCCCTCCCATTGGTTCAACCGAGGAGACATATCGATATTTTTATGACTATTACTTCGATAAAGCCCTGAATGTTGACAGTGATTTCATTCAGGGACAGATTACCTATCTTCAAAAGGAGCTGGCAGACGCACAACCAATAAAACGAATTACCAAGAAAATACGACAGAAGGTTTTGATGCATTATCGTCATATCCACGGTTTCGATGAAGATGATATAGATCTCCCACTTACAAAGGTAGAACTTTTAAGGATGTGTAGATCCTATATGGATATTGAGAATGACTTTAGATTCAAGTATCGTACATCTATAGAGAAAAGACTTGAATGGCTTGAAGAATCGGATGACAGGTTAGATGGTGTATAAAGATTTGGAGATCTAAAAAGATAATGTTTGCTATCCAGCCTTTAGCTACATATAAGCCAGTATCGACACACACAAAACGCAACGACAAGCGTTTCAGAATTTATTCTACAGTAACTAAAAATGTCGACCCTTACCGTGAAACTTCCTTACGGTACATGGGGTACGCGAATGAGCTTGGTGAAGCTTTTACATCATATCTCCCCGAGTGGGGTCTTCCCGCGTCCTACTGTGTCGCCGCTTCCTATGTCATGTTCGACACGATTGACAAGGGGCAGAAGGCGTTTGATGCTGCCGAAGAAGAGGACAAACTCACCGACACTCTCCGAATCTCTACGGAAACCCTAACGTGGCAGATGCTCGCTTCCGTCTTCTGGCCAGGTTCGATCATTCGTGTAATCGTAAATATGGCAGCTCACATGGCAGGTAATGAAAATCAGTTTTTACCGACACTTGTTGGCCTAGCAGCGATCCCATTGATCATTAAACCCATCGATACAACAGTCGACAAGTTGATGGAGACTTCCATTTCGAAGGTTATCAATGGTGAAATCAAGACCCCTGAGGACGTGAGTACCGCATTCGCTACCACGATGGGATCTGTATCTGTACCCCCGGCTATGTACCTGTTGGCAGATTTTATTAAACCTAAGTGAAACGTGGAAGTTGTAAAATATAAGTAAAAATGGATAATCTCCGAAATCTCATGCAATGTCTGGACGACATTTCCAAGATGATCCCCGAGGGCACCTACTTGGAAATGTGTGACAACCTCAAACAGGTTCATGACAACATACCCAAGAATGATGATCCACCGGTAAGGGATAATCGTCGTGTACCTTTCCAGGCGGTTCTTCCGGGTGCGTTGGATGTTCATCGAATCGTGAATGAAAGTGAGAGTGAAAGTGAAAGTGACTCGGAGGACGAATCGTACCACCCTGGGTGGTACGATGAGTGGTCACAGAATGAGGAGTGCCTTCGACGACTCCTGGCTGACTTGAAAGTGACTAAATCTATGATTCGGAATTCGAAACCCATTCAGCGTATGACTAAAAGGGTCAGGGAAGAAGCTATGAAACATTTCACAGCATTTACTCCGATTTTCGACATTAATGTTTTTGAAGAAGTTGAAGCAGGCGAAGCCACCTTTGAAAACTATGTTCGACTCACGGATTTCACTAATTTATCACCAGCGGATCGTAAAGAGCTCACGAGTAAGAAATTTGAGAAGAAGATTTACGAAGACTATAAGATGCTCGAAAACCATCGCATCGAGGCGAGAAAGAACGAAGCGATGGAGTTGAAGAGAAACCTGGAGATTGAGATTAATGATATGAGGGAGAGACAGAGTTATTTGAGGGTGCATTACAACTTGTAAGTTTGGGTACACCACCATTTGTTACCACCTGTATATTCAAAGATGATGTGGATGAGGGCACCAGCGATGAGGTGGAGTACGGGTGCATCGAGCTTGAGATTGAGTCTGCTAACACCCAGGATGAGTACAGCATTCATAATCCCAATAATCAATGATTCCAGGGCGACGGTTTGTATAGGTCTAGTCATTTAATATATTACAGGAAAAAAAAATATTTAGTAACAGTAAACAATGAAGAACGATACATCTAAGATTGCTATGTACGTTGCGATCGGTGCTCTTGTCGCTGTCATTATTCTCCAGCTGATGGGTCGTCTGAAGACTGAGGGTTATGAGGGTGGTGACGCTGACAACACCGAAGCCGAGCTTGCGAATCTCCTGGCCGAACTCGAGGGTGACGCCAATACAGGGGAAGGTGATGAGGAAATGGAGGGTGATGAGGAAATGGAACCCGCCCCCATGGGTGAAGACTCTGATGATGAAATGTAATACTTGTGACTTGTTAATATAAAAATCTTATAATATATAAAGATGGACTTTAATCCGATGATGGCGCCACCACCTATGGCTGCTGCTCCGGCTAAAAAGGGTGGAAACACAACTTTATATATTGTAATCTTTTTCCTTTGTGTCATCTCTGTGATGGCGGGAGCTTTCTACTTCCAGACACAGAGCGCGGCTTCGAAAGCTGAGGCTGAACTTAAAAGAATCCAGGCTGATGCCGCTGCTAAGATGGCGGCGGCCCAAAGCGACTTCGAGAAGCAACAAATCCAGGCCGAAGCGAATGAAAAGGCGCGCTCCGCACAGCTGAAAGCGAATGTAGAGGCCCGCGAAGCTCAACTCAAGATGCTTGAAGCCAAGGTTAACGCTGATCTTGCAGCGGCCGCTAAGACTGTAAAGAATGCGAACGACCTGAAGGCTGCTGCTACCAAAACTTCTAATGACGCGGTTCGGAAATTGAAAGAAGCCCAAGATGCCCAGAAGAGGGCGGATGCTACAGGTAAGGAAAACGACAAGAAGTTAGCTGCTGAGAAGAAGAAGCTGGCTAGGGATGCCGCTAAGAAGGTTGCCGCGGCGAACAAGAAGGCTGCTGATGCGGCTAAGAAAGCGAAGGCTGAAGCGAAGAAGGCCAGTGCTGTAAAGAAGCAGCTCGATAAGGCGAACGCTACAATCGCCGGTGTAGAGTTTAAGCGTGCGTCTCCTTATGGTGCGGTTCCAGGTTATAAATACCCCGGTCGTAAGGGTGCGGGTATTGTGAATAAACTCAATGTTACCGACCCTAATGTATGCAAGAGGTTGGCGCGTGCCCAGGGTGCTACTGTGTGGGGACATAGGAACATTAAGCATGGAAACAAGAAATATAGGAACTCTTGCTTCTTCTACACAGTTGACACGAGTAAGAAGTACGCGGGTGACAAGAATGACACTGTTCATATGATTGGATGCACATACGGTGGAAACCCTAAGACGAAATGTAAGGCGAACCCTTACAAGAATACTTCCGCGAAGAATACCCCAGACAACAATTGGGGTGCGGGCAACTCTATTTATTTGGATCGTCACAGGTTAAATTGTGGTAGAGGTGGTATTCAGCGTTTTCAGCTTAAGCGACCCTCGACGACGAAGCTTGACTACAAGTACACATGTGTACCCGGTGTGAATGCGTCGCAATCTGGATACAAGTACACTGCGTCTAATGATTGGGGTGGTGGTAACATGATCTATCTCGATCGTCACAAAGTGGATTGTGGTAAGAAACCTATTTCCGATTTTCAGCTTAAGCGACCCGCTGGTAATAAGATTCAGTACAAGTATAGATGCTCGAACAGAAACGCTGTTGGAGATTGCCGTAATACCGCTACGGCTTGGAATACCCCAAGCAGCAGTACTATCTACTTAGATCGCCACGATGTTAAGTGTAAAGCGAGCGAAGCCCTCACCAAGTTCAGATTGGTCCACAATGGCAAGTCTGGCAGCGCTAAAAAGATACGATATGATTACACTTGCTGTGCTATGTAAAACCTAAGTAATCTTAGATCACAACAAAAGTCAAAGAAAATGTTAGAATATCTCGCCCTCATTGCGGAGAACGAACTCCTTCGTATTGAGAACGATAAGCTTAGGGCTACCCGTTGCCCCCACGTCACCCGTAAGGGTACGCAGTGTAAGAACAAAATAACTTGCAGGGTCCATGGAGTGTCCAGTGTGTTACGAGAATGAAGCCCGGTGTCGTTTCACTTGTGGGCATGGATTTTGTGAGGGGTGCACGAAATCGTGGTACATGAAGGGTAAATCTTCGTGTCCAATGTGTAGGGCTTCTATGTGTTTCAAAGGAATCACAAAGTTGAAGAAGCAGTGGTATCGTGAGAAGCAAGAAGAGACTTACAAAAATCTCTTGGTACAAATGTTTGACGAGTTGATTGAGGAGTATGACGACATTCTTCTCAAGTGTATAGAAGTTGTTCAGAATCGTTATGAGTACACGATACTGAAACATCCAGACATTTCATGTGAGTTACTTGATGTAGTACTTCGCATGACGTGGGTGGACATTGACTATATGTTGAATGATCCGGATGATAATGTGATTGAGCCAATGACATTTACAAAGTATTTGTTAGTGAGCAAGTATGAGCATTTTAATAAAACACGAGGTTTTCACACTTTTGAGCCATAGATGGCCAGAGTTGTGTAAACCTTCTATCAAGTATTTCACTGAATCCATTGTACACTACATTTACAAAAATCGTACCCCTTCCTTCGTTTTCATTTTCAACTGCGTGATACATTCCCGCTGGTATGAAAAACTCATCACCGGGTTTAGATCTTTTTATGATGTAGGCAACTTTCATAGACTTCAAGAGTTTTTCCAGATTTTTAAAGGGTAATCCATTTACTTTTTTGATGAATCGTTTTTCTTCTTGGACGTCGCTATAGGTGAGGCGAAAGAGTAGCCACTTCTTAACACCATCTAATATTATGACTGTTTGATCATAAGTGTCAAAATGACATGAATGTCTCCAAGGATTTGTTTGAATGCGTAACATACAACGTTCAACATTTTTTCGATTTTGTGTGATGGGTGATACAAACTTCATGAGTTCAGATTCAGATGAGGTTGCGGTTGTGTCGGATATTTTGATCATGTACGAGATGTTTTTGTCTTCGTTATCGAAAATATCGGTGTATGATCTGAACGATTTTTCAATTGGATCTGTACTTTCTATTTCTGGTAGTGTGAAGTCGTAAATACCTATGACACCCGATAGATGACTAAACTGTTTCGAGAAGTTTCCCCACGAATACTTTTCCATCTGGATTATTATTGTCTTTAATCCCTAAGTAAGACCCCTCCACACCTTCTTTTCAAGAAAATGACCGATTTAACCCAAATCCTTGCAGAGTTGCGTGAGCTCAGGGAGATTGTGCAGTCATTGCGACCGGATCCACAGACGACTCCGAAATGTGGGGGTGTAACGGGTAAGGGGACCCAGTGTAGGAATAGGGCTGCCCCAGGTGGTACCTATTGTAGGATGCATGGTGAGAGGGAAGCTAGGCCTGTGAAGGAGCCCAAGCCCAAGAAGTTGGCAAAGCCCAAGAAGGTTCAACCTGAGCATAGGCATGGACCTGGTGAGGTGTGTATGTTGTGTGAGACTCATGGGGATGTATTGGATCCACGGTTACCTGAAGCTATGTTTGAGGGTCCTGAGATTAATAATCCCATTATAGAGTAAAGATGGATGTTCGATATGAGGCAGTGTTGCGTACGATTGGTGTATTTTTGAGTGTGTATTTCACATTGGGTTGGGGTCAGAAGAGTAAACCAGAATGGGATGCGCCATTGATGATAGGTGCGATCACCTTAGCTGTGATGGCCAAATATTTGTAAGTCAGGATCAGAAATGAATTAGTTTTCATTTTATAGGAAATAGTTTGAAACAGGTTGAAGTTGAAAAATAAAAGTAAGTTGAAGTGAAACCAAAATGTATACATAGGTATATGGAAGTTCCAAAACTTTCGAGAGTTTCATAATAGGTTATGGTTTGTCAGGATCAGAAATGAATTAGTTTTTATTTCATAAGAAATAGTTTGAAACAGGTTGAAGTTGAAAAATAAAAGTAAGTTGAAGTGAAACCAAAATGTATACATAGGTATATGGAACTTTCCAAACTTTCAGGAGTTTCATAATAGGTTATGGTTTGTCAGGATCAGAAATGAATTAGTTTTCATTTTATAGGAAATAGTTTGAAACAGGTTGAAGTTGAAAAATAAAAGTAAGTTGAAGTGAAACCAAAATGTATAGGTGGGTTTAAGAAACTTTCTAAACTTTCAGGATATACAGAGGTGTTGATAGGTTATGGGTTTGTAATACATACACGCGCCACGCGCTAATTATGATGTCCGTGAAGTTCAGAGATGTTTTGTGATGTCTGTGAAGTTCAAAGATGTTTTGGGTCGCTACGCTCCAGTCACGGCCCGCGAATTGGTAAGGTTTTGTGATGTCTGTGAAGTTCAAAGATGTTTTGGTCGCTACGCTCCAGTCACGGCCCGTGAATTGGTAAGGTTTTGTGATGTCTATGAAGTTCAAAGATGTTTTGGTCGCTACGCTACAGTCACGGCCCGCGAATTGGTAAGGTTCTCTGGTACATCAAGTCACCAAAAAATGCCCCGTGCATCTTTTAAACCGAAGTCAAACCGAAATGACGAGACAGCTAGGTCCCTTCGTGGCCTGGGAATCGCGGAAAAATCCAG
>Ga0208150_1000640_pt1 | contig 13520 bp, 10 predicted proteins | sample DEB08_DNA_8_FD_184534 | JGI IMG/M metagenome (GOLD analysis project Ga0208150, IMG submission 184534) | Aqueous microbial communities from the Delaware River and Bay under freshwater to marine salinity gradient to study organic matter... | ecosystem: Environmental > Aquatic > Marine > Coastal ...
TCCGCCCGTAATAAACAAACTATCGATTCCCTCGCCAATTGCGCCTTGGATATCGGTTGTGATCCCATCGCCAATCGCCAGAATACGATCATCTGGGATATTTGGGCGTATGGCCGATAATCGACGGCGCGCCAAATCATAGATCGGCGCGTGGGGTTTCCCAAAATAAAGCGAGGTACCGCCCATTTCGGTGTACGCCTGTGCAACCGCACCCGCGCACCATTCACGTTTGTCGCCGCGGTCCACAATAATATCAGGGTTTGCACAAAGCAGTTTTAGCCCCTTTTGTTTAGCATAAAGCAGAGGCGCACGCACATCATCGGGTGTGCCATCGGCGGTTGGTAGGCCCGTGCAAACAATACCCTCGGCCTCTTCAATCGGGACATGCTCAGTCTGAATGGGATCATCAATCAATTTAAGCGGTTCGAAAAAGGGAAGTTCCGCGTCCGTACCAATGAAATAGATTTTCTGACCAACAGCACCCAGGAACAACGCAGATCGCGCGCTGTCACCGGATGACGCGATGCTGTCCCATGCATCGCGTGCAACGCCGAAATCGGCCAATTGTTGTTCCACTTGGGCGCGGGGTCTGGGTGAATTGGTCACCAATACAACGATGCCACCGCCCGCGCGATATTCGATCAAGGCCTTATTCGCCGCATCAAAAGCGCGCACACCGTTGTGCACGCACCCCCATAGATCCACGAACAAGGCATCATACTGCGCCGAAATATCGGATAGGGCGTTGACGATCTGTGTCATGGTAATCTGCTTTACACGGCCAAAACAGGAATAATCTGTTTCTTACGGCTCATCACACCAGGTAGAACCACGGTGTCACCTGTGACGGTCGCGCCGAATGATTTTTCGGCAACTGATTTGACCAAATCATTGGGAACCAGCAATGTCGCCTCTTCGTTTAGAATGTCGACGACGAACAACAAAACCTGATCCGCGCCGTCTTCGGCCGCAACGTCCACCATGCTGGCCATAAGGCTATCTTTGCGGTCCAGAACGATTTTCGGCGCTGTGGTTTCCAATACAGACACGCGGAACTGTTTTCCACCCACTTCATATTCCTTGGAATCCATGCGCAACAATTCGGCATCACTGAACGCAGATACATCTGATTTCGCCTCAAACAGATCGGCGGCATAGGCGGCCATATCAATTCCCAGATCATCTGCCAATTTCTGTGCAACAGCGCGATCGTGATCAGTTGTTGTTGGGCTGCGGAATTCCAATGTGTCTGACAAAATACAGGATAGGGCCGCGCCCTTGATCGCCTCGGGCATGTTTGCGGCATCTTCACCCATCAGATCGTACATAATTGTTGCGGTGCAGGCCAACGGACGGATCGTGATACCAATTGGACCCTTTGTTTCCAAACCACCCACCAATTTGTGGTGATCAATAATGGCCTGAATATCCGCATCATTGATACCAACGGGCAATTCAGCGGGGTTATTCGTATCAACAATCACGACAGGCGCGCCTGCATCCACTCCATCAATGATTTCTGGCTTATCAAGGTTCCAACGCTTTAGGACGAATGCTGCCTCGGTATTAGGTTCACCCAATAGTTTTGGTGCGGCTGCGATGCCTTTTACCTCGTTCAAATACCATGACCACACAATGGGAGAACCCGTTGAATCTGTGTCTGGGGATTTGTGGCCAAAAATCTGTAGTGTCATTGCAGTCGTCCTTTGCAAAATCATCTTTTGCGCGCCTTATACGCGGCGTTCGGACGATTGTCACCTAGTCAGAGGCGCGCAGGAACACGGGTTTTTCAGGCGACGACATGTCAGGCTGATAGGCATATCCACCCACCGTGAAATCACGCAGCGCATCCACCGTTTTGATACGGTTTTCCACAATATATCGGGCCATCGACCCACGCGCGCGTTTTGCATAAAAACTAACGATGCGGGGTCCCTTTTCATGTTCCTCGTAAAATTGCGGCGTGATTACGCGCAATGATAGTTTTTTCAAATCAACTGCCCTAAAATATTCTTGAGATGCGCAGTTGACCAAAATATCTGAACCTGCTGCCTCTGCGTCTTGGTTCAGCTCGGTTCCGATCCGATCACCCCAGTATTCGTAGAGTGAGGTTTTGCGCCCCACTTTCAAACGACTGCCCATTTCCAAACGATAGGGCTCAATTTCATCCAAAGGGCGCAACAAACCATAAAGACCCGACAAAATTCGCAAATGATCCTGCGCCCAGCGCAACGCATCCTCATCAATCGTTGCAGCCTCAAATCCCTGATAGGTGTCGCCAGCGAATGCAAATACCGCAGCTTTCTTTTCTTGTTCGCCAAATTCAGAAAACCGTGTTTTGTTCAACTTGGCCAATGGTTCGGACAAATGCATCAAATCCCGCAATCCTTGGATCGTCAAACGTCCTGCGGCCTTGGCCAATTTTGTGGCGTCTTCGGGAAAACGCGGTTGTGTGACCGTCACATCCGATAAGGGCGACATATCAAGTTTTTTGGCAGGCGAGACGACTACAAGCATTTGAACATCCTTTCGTATCCCTGATTTAGAGTGATGTAGGGCGCTATTCAACATACTTTGCAAAAGCAGTTGTTAGAGCCGCAAATTCATTGCGCGGCAATGACCTCCAAAAACGCCGATCCAAACCGTTCCGCACGTCGATCGCCCAAGATACGGTTCATCGAAACAGCATCCCGCGGCTTTAATTCAGCGATTTTAGCAAGAAGTGATGCAGAACAGCTCATTGGTTTTTCCGTGCCGCATTCGCCCCGCATCAGATCCGCCTGCACCTCAAGCAATTGATCATAAACGGTGCCCTCATTGCGGCCCGCGAATTTTTTTCGTCTGGGGTGCATTTCCTGAACTTCACCCACGATGACCTCAAGGAAAGCCGCACCATAGGTATCCAACTTTTTAGACCCTATTCCGTTGATTTTAGCCATTTCGTCAAAATTCTTGGGACGCTTTTGCGCTATTTCGATCAGGGTTTTGTCATTGAAAACGATATAGGCAGGAACATCCGCCTTTTCCGCCAAAAATCGCCGCTTGGCCTTAAGTGCGGACAACAGTGGTGCATCCTCATCCGACACAAGTGTCTTTACATTTGGTCGTGATTTTTCAACCTCCAGCGTGTCCATGCGCAAGGTGATGGATTGTTGATCCTTTAAAATCGACAGTCCCGCTTGGGTCATGCATAACGCCCCATGGCGGGAGGGATCAGGACGCGCCAGATCATGGCCCATCATCTGCCGAAAAATACCTTGCCAATTCTGTTTGCTGATATCGCGTCCCACGCCAAAGGTGGGCAAATCTGCATGACCATGCTGACGCATTTTTTCGGTATCGGCCCCGATCAAAATATCAATCAAATGGCCTGCGCCAAAGCGTTCATCCGTGCGCAACATCGCAGAAAGCGCCTTGCGCACGGCCGTTGTGCCGTCAAAGGTTTCAGGTGGTTTTTCGCACAGATCGCATTTGCCACAATTCTGCGCCTGCTCCCCAAAATACTCCAAAAGGACCGAACGGCGACATTTCAACGCCTCGGCCAATCCCAAGAGCGCATTCAAACGCCCATGATCGGCATGTCGGCGTTCAGGTGGCGCAAGGCTTTCGTCGATTTGGGTGCGTCGAAAACGAATATCGTCCGCACCATATAGCGTCAGGGTTTCGGCCTCGGCCCCGTCGCGCCCCGCGCGTCCAATTTCCTGATAATACGCCTCGATTGATTTTGGCAGATCCGCATGCGCCACCCAACGGATATCAGGTTTATCCACCCCCATGCCAAAGGCCACCGTGGCCACCACGATTAGGCCCTCTTCTTTGTTAAAGCGTTCCTCAACCACACGCCGATCAACGGGATCCATTCCTCCATGATAGAAACAGGTTTGGTGCCCTTCGTCCGCCAATGCCTTGGCCAGGCTTTCGGTTTTTGACCGTGTTCCGCAATACACAATCCCCGACTGCCCACGCCGCGCATCGGCGTAGGAAACAATCTGTCGACGCGGGTTGTTTTTGACAGCAAAGGCCAGATGAATATTTGGGCGATCAAATCCACGCAGGAAGGTTTTTGGCGGATGATCATCAAACAGGCGCGTGACAATTTCCACACGTGTTTCGGCATCTGCAGTGGCCGTAAAGGCAGACAGTGGGACACCCAACTGTCGGCGCAATTCGCCAATCTTTAGATAATCGGGACGAAAATCGTGACCCCACTGGCTAACGCAATGGGCCTCATCCACCGATATCATACCGACGCGATACCGACGTAATACCGACGTGATTTGAGCGGAGCCCAAACGCTCGGGTGCGAGGTACAAAAGACGCAGGGAACCATCCTCAAGTCCTGCGAAAATTTCATCATTTTCTTCTTGGGTATTTGCAGATGTCAGCGCCCCTGCCCCAACACCAATGGAACGCAAAGCACGAACCTGATCGCGCATCAGTGCGATCAGCGGGGATACCACAATCGTCACACCATCGCGCAACAGAGCAGGCAATTGATAACAAAGGGATTTTCCGCCACCTGTGGGCATAATGGCCAGGACATTTTCGCCCTGAGTAACGGCATCAACAATATCCTTTTGCCCGGGTCTGAAGTCATCAAACCCAAATACATCGCGCAAAACTGCTGATGCCTGCGTCATTATTTACCTTGGTTACTGCTCGTTACCCAATGTCCCATAGGTAATTGGCCATGACAAGTCACGGATTATCGAAATATTGCACATCTTTGTTTTAATTAAAGAAACGCGCGAAAAATTTCTGGAAGAATGTAATTTTGAAGCGAAATGACAATGATAAACGCCACCAAAGGCGCCAAATCCATGGGACGTGTATCTGGCAAAATGCGGCGAATGGGTTGGTAGATCGGCTCAAGCAATTTGTTCAAACCAATCCAAATTTGCGCCACCAAAGGCTGATGAAGATTAAGAACCTGAAAATTGATCAGCCAACTCATGATGATGTGGATAATCATCATAAAATACACAACACTTAGGATCAGTTGCAAAGGTCCGTAAATTGCCATCATGGTGAACACTCCTTGGTTACACAGGAGGTAAGGTTTTTTGCGACAAAGAACAAGAGTACGCTGATTTTATTGGTTATCCAAAATATATGTATTGATCACATCAATCTGTGCTGAGGTAAGTTTGAGACCCATCCTCGAACGCCGCCACACAAAATCGTCTGCCGTTTGAACAAATTCGTTTTTAATGCCCCAATCCAGTTCAGCCGCGGTAACATCACATCCAAAATTCTGTTTTTGATCAGGTGTTTGTGTGACCGTGGCAATGATTTTTACCGCATTCGTTCCATACATACGAACCATTCGCGTGGCCCAAGAAGGTGTCAGAAAATCATAGGTATCCAACAGATTTTCGACCAATTCATCAAACCCATCTACGTCAAAATCACCGCCAGGTAATGGCACGCGTTTTGTCCATGGCCCAGATTTGATGCCCAGCGCATTTTCGATTTCAACCAACGCGCTTTCCGCCAATTTTCGATAGGTTGTGATTTTCCCGCCAAAGATATTCAAAACAGGCGCTTGCCCATTTGAATTGTCCACCTTTAACACATAATCCCGCGTCGCAGCCGATGCGGATGACGCCCCATCATCGTAAAGCGGGCGCACACCAGAAAACGTCCAAACAATATCATCCTTAGTCACTGGGGTTTCAAAATATTGCGAGGCAAATTTCAATAGATATGCCTGTTCTTCGGCGGTGCATTCGACCGGTGCATCTGGATCTAAGTGATCCTGATCCGTTGTGCCGATCAACGTGAAATCACGTTCATAGGGAACCGCAAAAATGATACGCCCATCCGTTCCTTGAAAAAAATAGGCCTTGTTATGATCGTATAACTTATGGGTAACAATGTGACTTCCACGAACCAATCGCACGCCTTCATTGGTTTTCAATCCCAGAGTTTGACCCAACAATTCACCAACCCACGGGCCAGCCGCGTTCACAATCATTTTCGTCGTGATTTCGTGTCTAACTTGGGTCTTTTGATCCAACAGCGTAACAATCCAATGGTCCGACTGTCGGCTGGTCGCAACCACCTTGGTACGCGTCATGATCGTTGCGCCACGCTGCTGTGCATCCTGCGCATTCAATGTCACAAGCCGAGAATCTTCGATCCAGCAATCGGAATATTCAAATGCTTTCACAAACAATTGTTTCAGCGGACCTCCCTCTTGTGCGGTGCGCAAATTCAACGTTTTCGTCGCGGGCAAAACCTCTCGGCCACCCATGTGGTCATACAAAAACAGACCCAGTCGAATTAACCAACCAGGCCTGCGGCCCTTCATCCACGGCATGATCTTTTGCAACAATCGTGATGTCGGCGTGCTGTTGTCAAATCGCATGTCGGGCGCGATTGGCAAAACAAAACGCATTGGCCAACTGATATGCGGCATGGCATGCAGCAAATGTTCGCGTTCAACCAGCGCCTCTTTCACCAACCGGAATTCAAAATATTCTAGGTAACGAAGGCCGCCATGAAATAATTTTGTAGATGCCGAAGATGTTGCCGAAGCAAGATCATTCATTTCGGCCAGACCCACGCGATACCCACGTCCGACTGCATCACGTGCGATACCACACCCGTTAATACCGCCCCCGATGATAAAGACATCAAAATCATAATCAGACATCTGAAACGCCCCTTAACCGACTTGGGGCGTTTATGTCTGTATTTTCGTTTTTGGTCAATAATGTTCGTTTATGATCGTTTTATAAAATGATGGCTTGACCTGTACGCGCACTTTCTTGGGCGGCTTGACCCATACGAACCGCCCACATTCCATCATTCAGCGACACTTCTGGCTGCCTACCATTGCGTACCATATCAACGAATTTCTGATGTTGATAAAAGGTTGATCCATTGTGATCTCCCGCCGCCAAGATTGTTGGATCGACGGGAATTTCCTTTTCAATCGGGCCTTTTGGGTTACGCGGACTGACAATTAACTTGGGCGTCGGACTGGGCCCCAATGTTTCTGTCGGCCAAAATCGCTCGGGTCCAGGCACAAGGGACTCAATGATCCCATCAGGCCCAGTTGCAATAATGTGTTCCTGAAATTCGGCACCCTCGGCAAACATGCACAATTCTAACATGGCGCGCGCACCGCTTGCAAAATCAACGATCACGTACCCATGATCCCAAATATCAGGCACCTTACCATCATAGGTTTCATTTAAATGGTTTACGACTTGCCCACCCGATGCCATCACGCGAACAGGATCTGATTTCAGAATTAAACGCATCAAATCGAAAAAGTGGCAGCATTTTTCAACGAATGTACCACCACTGTTGGCGTTGAACCGGTTCCAATCCCCAACCTTTTCCAAGAACGGGAAGCGGTGTTCACGAATGGTTAACATCCGCGCACCCCCAGTGGATATATCCAAATTATCGATCAGTGCCGCAACAGGCGGCATATAGCGGTATTCCATGGCAACCCAGACTGGTGCTGAATACTGTGCAGCAAATTGTTTGATCCGTTCTGCCCCATCTTCTTGGGTGAATAGGGGTTTTTCTATCAGGATCGGGCGATGAGGTGCGTCCAATGCGCATTCTAACTGACGCAAATGTTCGTGATTTGGCGAGACCACCAACAAACAATCAATATCAGGGTCATGTAAAACGTCCGCTTCACTTTCAGCAAACTTTGCCTTGGGTGCCAACTCAGCTGCTGCCGCACGCATCCCTGCGTCAGGTTCAAAAATGACTGTCGCCTCGACATCAGGCAGCAATGCAATATTGCGCAGATGTTCTTGGCCCATCATGCCGCAACCGATTATTCCATATTTAACCGTTTTCATAACTGCTCCTATTTTATGCGTGCCACGTATTGGGCAACGTTAGAGTTGATCCAGCTTTTGGAAAATTCAACGGGCTGATCGCGCTGATCAAAACTCAGCCGTTCCACACAGACTGTGATGTCATCAAGGTGCAAATATTTGGGGCACCACGTTGGTTTTGGCTGCAATCCAATGCGATCCTCGGCCCGCGTGATCCATAGATCAAGCGATTTGCGATAATACACATAAAGCGCTTCGTTTAGATCCGCGGGGGTAATGTGTTTTGCATGATTTGCGTCTAACCAAATCTCTTCCAGCGCGGCTGGAATATCGTTCAAATACCGCATGCGGCGGATCCTGAAACCATCATTATTAGACCCGAAATAGGGAAATTCAGTGGGTTTGGGTTGCTTGGACACGTCAAGAACCTCTGCCCGAGGAAGCCCGCCACCCTCTAATAATTCTACGCGAAAGAAGGAATAAATCGAATTCACTTCTGATTTGGATCGAATGTAGTTTCCTGATCCTTGGACCCGTACTACCAATCCCTGCCGCTCTAATTCCGACAATGCTTTGCGCAGTGTGCCAACGGATGTTGATAATTGTGTTGCCAAGTCGCGTTCAGTAGGTAGGCGCGCACCATCCTCAAGGCGGCCCGCGGCGATATCGCGGATCAGCAGTTCACTAATCTGAAGATATTTTGGCAGGCTTTGTTGATTGCTCATCTGGTCCAGAATAAAAAATTGATACACTATTGATCTACTATAAATCTGATGCTACGCAAGTGGTAATTCATTGGATGAGGTTGGCATGACGATTGTTCCCATAACATCGCCAGATTTGGACGCAGTAGAGGTATCATGGTTTTCTGCCCTATGTTCAGATGACTATCAATTTTTGGGGCAACCCGATGGATCACTGCGTTCATCATGGGATCACTGCAGCACAATTGTAAAAACCGCAGAAGAACACGGATTTCGTAATATTTTGTGTCCTTCGTCCTATCAGGTGGGCCAAGACACGCTGAGCTTTGTGGCGGGCTGTGCCCCAATCACTGATCGGATCAATATGCTCGCCGCCGTGCGTTGCGGAGAAATGCAGCCCATCATGCTGGCCCGTACAATCGCGACACTGGATCACATGATGCACGGACGATTGACCGTGAACATAATCAGTAGCGATTTTCCAGGTGAAAAGGCGGATAGCGCATTTCGGTATCAGCGATCGCGCGAGGTGGTCGAAATCCTGAAACAAGCTTGGACGCAGGATGAAATCAACTATCAGGGTGAGGTGTATAATTTCCAAGGGCTGACATCCGATCCAGCGAAACCGTATCAAACGGGCGGTCCATTGTTGTATTTTGGAGGCTACTCGCCTGCCGCGCTTGAGTTATGCGGACAGCACTGTGATGTGTACTTGATGTGGCCTGAACCCAAAGAGCAAATCGCGGAGCGTATGAAGGCCGTAAATACAGTTGCAGAGCGTTATAATCGCACATTAGATTATGGTTTACGTGTTCATGTAATCGTACGTGATACTGAAGCAGAGGCGAAAGAATACGCAGAGCACATTGTGTCCAAGCTCGATGATGAACATGGTCGCAAAATCCGCGAACGAGCGCTAGACAGCACATCCTTGGGCGTTTCACATCAGGCCAAAAACCGCGATATTGCAGATGAATTTGGATATGTCGAACCCCATCTTTGGACGGGTGTTGGGCGCGCGCGTTCAGGGTGTGGGGCGGCCATTGTTGGGTCTGCGGATCAAGTCTTGAGTGAGCTTGAAGCCTATCAAAAAATGGGCATTCGCGCTTTCATTTTGTCGGGCTACCCACATATTGACGAATGCAAACATTTTGGCACCAAAGTGCTGCCGAACATGAAAACATGTTCTCTGCCGCATGCATATGGTCGTGTGCCATCCAAAACACCAATGACGCCACTGGGCGCAGGAGTTAGAAAATAATGGAACGTATTTCCCTGAATAAAGAGGTTAGCCTGTCGCGGATCGTCTATGGCATGTGGCGATTAGGCGATGACAAAAATACCAGTCCTAACCACGTGCGCGCTAAAATTGATGCAAGTTTGGATCAGGGCATTACGTCATTTGATCAGGCAGATATTTATGGTGGGTATGAGGCCGAAGAAATTTTGGGAAATGCGCTGTCTGGATCAACTTTGCGCAACAAAATGGAGATCGTCACGAAATGTGATATCATCGCACCTGTTGGTCGATACGCAGACGCACGCGTGAAATATTATGACACTTCGCGTGCGCACATTTTGGCGTCCGTTGATCATTCACTTCGTTTGATGGGGATTGATCACATTGATTTGCTTCTAATCCACCGGCCTGACCCATTGATGGATCACCACGAAACAGGGGCCGCATTGGATGAAGTCATTGCATCAGGCAAGGTTCGCAGTGTTGGCGTATCGAATTTTCGACACTATGATTGGGAACTTTTGCAATCAGCGATGAAAAATCAGCTGGTTACCAATCAAATTGAACTGAGTGTTTTGGCGCATGACTCATTTGTGAACGGAGATGTCGCCTTTCATCAGCGGATCGGAACACCTTTGATGGCATGGTCGCCATTGGCAGGTGGCGCGCTGTTTTCCGGCGATCATCCAGACATCATGAGCGCCCTATCCAATGTGGCATTACAAAATAATGTTGATGAAACCGCTGTTGCGATTGCATGGCTCTTGGCACATCCCTCTCGCATACTACCTGTCCTTGGTACGAATTCACTTGATCGGATAAAGGGCATGTCAGCTGCATTAGACGTGAAAATGGATCGCCAAACATGGTATGAAATTTACACGGCCGCGCTTGGACGTGAAGTTGCGTAAGGATAAAGATGACAACGCCAACAAGCTTTCATGAGCGCGCATTTCGCGATGCATTGGGTCGTTTCGCGACAGGTGTGACTATTGTCACATGCAGCGGTCCAGACGGACCAGTGGGGATCACCGCAAACAGTTTTGCAAGTCTCTCGCTTGATCCACCGCTTGTGCTGTGGTCCCCTGCGAAATCCTCGCGTCGGTATGATGCGTTTGTGAATGCAACTGAATTCGCCATTCACATCGCGTCATTTGACCAACTGGACCTGTGTCGTGATTTCGCCAAATCAGCAGGCGGATCCAGCGAGACAGATTGGAAACACGCTGCGACTGGATGCCCATACTTAATGGGTGGTGTTGCACGTTTCATGTGCCAACAACACGCAACTTTTGATGGTGGTGACCACACAATCATCGTTGGGAAAGTTATTGATTTTCGGGCAACCGACGGTTCACCATTGATCTTTTCAAATGGAAAATACGTCGCTGGGTAAATTCCATGTGATGGATCTTACGTAACGTAAGTTTAATGGTGCAAAAAAATCAGTGAAAAATCCATAAATTTAAGCGTTTTTTCCGTGTTTGGTACTATCTTAGCTTGACCATTAATTTAACAAAATGTTAGCGGTAAACATCGGGATACGGTGTGATATTCACAGCGGAGCCTTAATGGTGAAAAATCACCAATCATAAAAAATTGGGAGAAATTTTTATGGCTATCAACTTCAAGACACTGGGTGCGGCTGCTGTTGCATCTTTCACGCTTGCAGGCGTTGCAAGTGCTGACGTGTGTGACACACCATCAAAATTGGGTGACCTAGGTCGCTTTGACGGTGAAGTCATCACAATCGCGGGCTCTATGGAGGGCAAAGACGAAGAAATGCTAACGAACACAGTTAGCTGCTTTGAAAAAGCAACTGGCGCAGTTGTTAAGTACTCTGGTTCTCGTGACTTTGCGGCATTGATCGTTGCAGACCTACGTTCAAACAACGCACCAAACATCGCAATCTTCCCTCAGCCAGGTTTGGCAGGTGATATGGCGAAAGAAGGCCACCTTGTACCACTAGGTCAAGCATCTGCAGACTGGATGGCGGCAAACTACGGTGCGGGCCAATCATGGGTCGATCTTGGTACATACGCAGATGCGGACGGCAACAAAAACTTCTACGGTTTTGCGTTCAAAATGGACCTGAAATCATTGGTCTGGTATTCACCAGAGCAGTTCGAAGACAACGGTTATGAAATTCCATCAACTATGGAAGAGCTAATCGCATTGTCAGACCAAATGGTTGCAGACGGCAACACACCATGGTGTATCGGTGTAGAATCTGGAAACGCGACTGGTTGGACAGCGACAGACTGGATGGAAGACTTGATGCTGCGCACAACGTCTCCTGAAAACTATGACCGCTGGGTATCAAACGACCTACCGTTCAACAGCCCAGAAGTATTGAACGCGATGGAAGTATATGGCCAATTCTCACGCAATGACGATTATGTTGCGGGTGGTGCATCATCTGTTGCGACAACATTCTTTGGCGACGCGCCAAAAGGTCTATTCTCATCACCAGCAAGCTGCATGATGCACCGTCAGGCGTCATTCATTCCAGCGTTCTTCCCGAAAAAAGGTGAAGAAGTTGCAAACGGTGAAGCAGACTTCTTCTACTTCCCACCATATGCGTCAAAAGATCTAGGCAACCCCGTTTTGGGCGCGGGTACTCTTTGGACAATGACCAAAGACTCACCCGCGACACGTGCCTTCTTTGAGTATATGAAAGAAGCATCAGCACACGAAGCATGGATGTCACAAGGCACGTTCCTAACTGCGCACAAAGGTGCCGACCTAAACGCATACGCGACACCAGCACTTCGTAAGCAAGGTGAAATTCTGTCAAACGCAACAACATTCCGCTTTGACGCATCTGACCTAATGCCAGGTGCGATCGGTGCGGGCGCATTCTGGTCAGAGATGACAGCCTTTGCAAACGGTCAGGATGCACAAACAACTGCTGACAATATTCAGGCAGCTTGGGACGCAATCAAGTAATTTAGATTGCAGACACTATAGCGAAGGGGCGCGCGATTGCGCCCTTTCCTCAATTTGAAACATCATTAAATCGTTTCGGACCTACTCATGCGTTCAATTAGACCTGTAATAGCCGGCAATGGTTTGGCAATCTTATTAACCGTTGTCTTTCTTCTGCCCACAACAGCCGTTGTTGCCTTTGTTGCGACTGGGCCGATTGATGACTTTTTTGCAAATATTGGTATTTGGCTGCATCGCACGAACGAATGGTCGTTTCCGGAATTTGACACCATTGAACGTTTTTCAAAAATCGGTTTCGCAATCCGCGCAATCTTTATCGCGGTTGGTATTTCGTTTCTATACTTCTGGATTTCAAACTGGTTAAACATGGGGCTTGCACGTGTATCGTCGCAGGGCTCCCTTGGTCGTCAGTCGACAATAATTGAAGCGATTCAGCCTTGGATTTTTGTTGGTCCTGCCCTTGTTTTATTACTTCTATTCCTGTTAATCCCCGCCTTTTCAACGCTTAGTATTTCCTTCCAAGAGGCGGATGGAACACCAACTGTTCGCAACTATGCATTCCTTTGGGATGAATCCGCATTGGGTTATCTGCAGTTCCGCTTGGCGATGCGAAACAGTTTGATGTGGCTGATCCTTGTGCCGACATGCTGTATTTCTTTGGGTTTGTTGATCGCGGTATTAGCGGACTCAGTGCGCTGGGGTATTGTTGCTAAAACGCTGATCTTTGTACCTTTGGCAATTTCATTCGTTGGGGCCGCGGTAATTTGGCGAAATATCTTTGCCGGGGGCGGGATTGAGGCGCAACAAACCATCAACGGT
>Ga0208150_1000641_pt1 | contig 13493 bp, 8 predicted proteins | sample DEB08_DNA_8_FD_184534 | JGI IMG/M metagenome (GOLD analysis project Ga0208150, IMG submission 184534) | Aqueous microbial communities from the Delaware River and Bay under freshwater to marine salinity gradient to study organic matter... | ecosystem: Environmental > Aquatic > Marine > Coastal ...
CACCTTATCTATGATGCCTTGCAAATTACGCTTCGTCTCCTCCGGGTCGATCCCTCTGAGCCCGTCATTACCGCCTAATTCGAGAACAAACAGATCGACCGGCTGCCGTAAAATCCAATCGACGCGTCGAAGCCCTCCTGCGCTTGTTTCACCACTGAGACCGGCATTCACCACAGTGTAATTCCCTGGCAATGAGTCCAGTTTCGCTTCGATGACTGCCGGGAAAGCTGCATCTGTGCCGATTTCGTATCCCGCTGTAATACTATCACCAAAAAATAAAATGCGGATCGGTTCTTCGTGGCCTTGTGCGTGTGGTCGTGTCTGCGTTTGTGACTTTGCCTGCGTTTGTGCCTGAGACTGAGTTTGTGCCTGAGACTGCGTTTGTACCTGATACGTAGTTTGTGCCTGAGACTGCGTTTGTGCCTGAGACTGAAAGGAGATGAATGATAGCAACACTATCAGCGTGTTAATGAGTATACCCTTGCGTTTTGTTTGATCTGTCATCGTATGATTTATAGACTTCAAGTTTTATCTGCATTTGCAATGCCAATGGAACGAACAAATTAGCGGAAAAATATGTTCATACAAGCTGAATCATTCTGAACCTCCTACACAAAGCACACCCATTCAATGCACACCTATCCAAAGCACAAATCCTCTGTCATTCTTAATGTCGACCATGTAAGTAAAACGTTTCAAAGCGGATCTTCCGAGCTCACCGTACTTCGCGACGTTCAATTCGAGTTGATGAGAGGTGAAACGTGTGCCATTGTGGGCCCGTCCGGAAGCGGAAAAACCACTCTGCTTGGGCTTTGTGCAGGATTGGACACACCCTCCTCAGGCAGTGTTTCTCTGAATGGACGGGAAATTTCAGCAATGACGGAGCAAGATTTATCCGAAGTTCGACGCCGGGAAATCGGGTTTGTTTTTCAAGCTTTTCAATTAATTCAGACACTCACAGCTGCCGAAAACGTGATGGTTCCACTAGAATTGGCAGGAGCCTCCTACAATCGCAGTCGCGAAAAGGCGCTGGAACTCCTCGGAGAGGTGGGGCTTGCAAACCGAACGGAACACTATCCTACACAACTTTCTGGCGGTGAACAGCAACGTGTTGGATTGGCACGAGCTTTCATCCATGAACCGGAGATTTTGTTTGCCGATGAACCTACAGGAAACCTGGATGGAGAAACCGGACACCAGATCGAACATCTCCTCTTCGAATTGAACCAAAAAAAGGGTACGACCCTGGTCATCGTCACACACGATCGGGAACTGGCAGAAAAATGTGACCGTGTGATCTCCTTGAAGGATGGTCAGATCATCAGCGATGCAGTGGTCCAAATGCAGTAGGCCACATGAAGTAGGCCAAATACAGTAGGCCAATAAAGGACGACGCAAGTTAAATACACGAAGCAACACACAAGTACACGAAGCAACACACAAGAGAACTGTTCATGAGCCAATTAAGACCGTTTATCTCTCCCTTTTCCTGGCGAATGGCCTTTCGGGACGCCAAACCCCAATGGAAAAGCCTGCTACTCTATGTTTCGTCGGTGATTGCAGGTGTTGCTGCGCTCGTGGCAATCCTCTCCTTCCGAAGTGATCTTCTACTTACCATTGACCGCCAGGCATTAGAACTTCTCGGATCAGACCTTGAGATACGTTCCTCCCAGCCATTCCCTGAAGAGATCCTGGCATTTTCGGACAGCCTTCAGAGCCTTGGTGTTGGTACGGCTGGGTATGGCGCAACTTACCGATTAGATGCAACTTCCGGATCAGATGCACCTTCCGGATCAGATGCAACTTCCGGATTAGACGTAACCTCCAGCCAATCTGCAACCTCCGTGGAGTTCAGTTCCATGGCCTATTTTCCCTCTGCAAATGAGAGTCGCCTCGCGCAGGTACGAGCCTTTGAAGGAACCTGGCCTATCTATGGAGACCTTGAAACATTCCCGCCAGAAGCCGCCATAACCTATCAAAGCGACCCATCCGCCATCGTCGAATCCTCGCTTCTGGATCAGCTTGGCCTTGCTCCCGGCGACTCCGTCCGTATTGGAACTACCATGCTACCCATCTCCGCAGCCTTAATTTCTGTACCCGGAGAATCGGAAGTCTTCTCATTTCTTGGCCCTCGCATCTTCATCCCACAGGAAATTGTCCGCGGCAGTCCGCTCCTTCAGCGTGGTAGCAGGGTCACATACAAACAGTTTTTTACACTCCCAGAAACCGCAAATATCGATCAGATTATTGCCGATCTTCGTCCGCTTGCCAGAGAACACCGGGTTCGCTTCGACACGGTTGAGAGCCGAAAAGAGGATTTCAGGGAGGTTGCCGATAACCTAAGCAGATTTCTCGGGTTGATAGGATTCATCGCGCTCCTGCTCGGCAGCCTTGGGGTTGCGGGATCCTTTTTTGTTTACATGAAGAAGAAAATCCCTGCCATTGCCACCCTTCGATGCCTGGGGATGGAAGCTTCTACCCTCTTCGCCATCTTTTTGATACAGGTCTTGATGATGGGACTGGCCGGATCGGTGATCGGGGCACTAATCGGCATTGCGATTCAACAATTCTTCCCGTTGCTCCTTGCCTCCTTTTTGCCCTTTGGCATTGTACAGTCGGTTTCATTGCCTTCCATCGCACTTGGTGTCCTAACCGGAACGGGAATCAGCACTCTATTTTCACTACTTCCCCTATTCTCTGCAAGCCAAACCTCCCCAATGCGAACACTGCGTTCGGCCGACACTTCAGACACCTCAAACCTTCCAAAATCCGTGAAATTCACGTATGGTGCACTGATCACCCCACTACTTCTTGTTCTGGTTGCCAATCTTACAGGCAGCTGGCTTGCAAGTCTTATTTTCGTCTTCACACTTTTCGTTTCAGTAGCGGCCCTTTGGATCACAGCCCGACTATTGATGCGTGCGGTAAAAACACTACGACTTCGGTCGATGCCCTATGTGTGGCGACAGGGACTAGCCAATCTGTTTCGCCCAAATAATCAAACCGCATTGCTACTGGTGGCGATAGGCATGGGGATGTTGCTGATCGGGACCCTCTACCTCTCCCAGGATATGTTGCTTGGGCAAATAACCACCCAAACCGATGAGGAACTACCGGATCTTGTACTCTTTGATGTACAACCCGATCAAAATGAGGATCTCTTGCGTCGGATTGATGAGAATGGCGGAAGGATTTTGGCCAACGTCCCGATTGTAACCATGCGTCTCTCCGAAATCAACGGGATTTCGATGGCCGAAATTCTGGCAGACTCGTCCCGATCGATCGAACGATGGGTATTGAACCGTGAGTATCGGGTTACCTACCGTGACTCACTCACCGAGTCGGAAACCATTTTAGAGGGAGAGTGGATTGCGGAAGTTGATGGATTTTCGGAAGTGGTTCCGATTTCGGTTTCCGATGATATTACCGAAGAGCTTCAGGTTGGGCTTCAGGATTCGCTGTTATTCAATGTGCAGGGAGTCCCTATTCTTACCCGGATTGCAAGTATCCGGAAGGTCAACTTTCAGCGTCCGGAGCCAAACTTTTTTGTACTTTTCCCCGCAGGTGTTCTGGAACCTGCACCGCAGTTTTTTGCGACAACGCTGGTCACATCCTCCCGTGAAAAGACTGCTACGCTGCAGAATGAGATCACAAAGTCCTTTCCCAATGTATCGGCGCTCGATACACAAATTGCCCTGGATTCGGTGCGAAGCTTTCTGGATAAAATTGCGGCCGCGATTCAGTTTATGTCGTTTTTTAGCATTTTTACAGGTTTTTTTGTGTTGATTAGCTCCATCGCCATGACACAGCGGCAACGGGTGCGGGAGTCGGTTCTCCTCCGTACCCTAGGTGGAAATAAGCGTCAGGTTTCCTCCATTCTATCGGTTGAATATCTACTGCTGGGTTCGCTTGCTGTGTTAACCGGTTTACTTTTGTCCGGGCTGATTAGCTGGGGCCTTGCTGTGTTTTACTTTGATATCACGTTTAAACCTGCTTTTGGGCCACTTTTGGGGATCTCTCTTGGTATTATTCTCCTCTCTCTTGCGATTGGACGAGCGGCCAGCAGGACCATTTTTCGCCATGCTCCGAATGAAATTCTGCGGATGCAAAATGGCTAGGATTTGATCTGCTTCTTATCGGCTGATTGTTTACATTCCTTATGATGAGCATGGCCTGAATGTATGCGTCGTCCTGGCATGCAGTTTACTGTGATGCGATGTCGCGGGATGCGATACTCCGTTATCTGTGCAAGTAAACGGATGACTTTTCGAAACAACCACAAAATCCCAAATCATAGAATCCTAAATCAAAAAAATCCGAAATGAAAAAATTCCTGGTTCCAGTTGATTTTTCAGATCTCAGCCTTGTAGCCATTGAAGCGGCAAAAAAGATGGCCTCTCTTTTTGGTGGGTATGTTTCATTCATTCATTCCCATATACCCATTACAGAACTGGATGAGCCCTACGCGCTGGGTGTAAGTACCAATGTATATCAAAATTTTGAAGAGATTCAGGCATCATTGGAGTCCCGACTGAGAGAACTATCCAGGCAATATCTCGATGAAGAGGTACGCGGTGATGTAAAGGTCGTAGCAGGAAATCCAGCTCAGAGCGTGATCTACGAAGCAGAAAATGCAGACATGATTGTGATGAGTACGCATGGGCGTACAGGGTTTAAGCGTTTTCTGTTGGGTTCGGTTGCGGAAAAAATTCTGCGAATGGCACCGGTTCCAGTTTTGATTGTAGAACCTGAATCGAATTTGGGAAATCTGGACAAGATTTTGGTGACAACAGACTTCTCTGAAAACTCCGAATTTGCATTTCCACTTGCCTTGGAAATTGCTCAAAAGTCCAGCAGTGAACTTACCTTATTGCATGTACTTAATTTTGAACAGATCGAGGGCGAGAGTATGGACCGTTCCCTCCTGGATATTCGCAAGCAAAGAATTGATCTGTTGGGTAAGGAGTTTTTTAAGGATCTTGAAGATCGGTTTCATACCGATGTGATATTGTATGATGGTTCCGCAAACAAGGCAATCTGTGATTATGTGGAGGAGCACGATTTTCGATTGCTCGTAATGTCCACTGCCGGGAGAACTGGCATCAATTATATGATGATGGGCAGTACGACTGCCAATGTTGTTCGTCTCACGAACACGGCTGTTTTAAGTATCCGACCTCCAAAAAACCAGTAATATTCCGATGAAAACTACCAACACGAGACCTGCCTGGATACTGGCATGCATCCTGCCAATGTTTCTGCAACTGGGTATACATAGCCATGTAGTAGCACAATTTACCGACAATCCTGCACTAAATACTCCCGTAGTAACCTCTACCGGAGAACAAGCTCAGCCAAAAATTGCCGCTAACCCCAACGGCGGATTTTACGTTAGCTGGTTTGATAACTCCTCCGGGGGGTATGACATGTACTTGCAGAGAATGGATTCCGATGGAAACCGCCTATGGGATGTGGCCGGGTTGCAAGTCGCAGACCGTACGTACTCCTCCACCGTAGATTATGGTTTGGATGTAGATGCTGCTGGAAATGCATTACTTACATTCCGGGATGACCGCACCGGCGGGGATAAAATTACAGTCACCAAAGTGGCACCCGATGGTAGTTTCCCCTGGGGATCCGAGGGAATTCAGCTTTCAGACGGCCTCAATTTTGTGGCGAATCCAGGAGTCGCAGCAGTTTCGGATGGTTCTGTAGTGGTTGCCTGGTTCGAAGATGGAGCGGTGCCTGTTGTCTCTCTCTCCGCAAATGGGGATTTGAAGTGGGAGAAAACTATTACCGACCCTCTTGGTATCGCACTTTCAGACATAAAAGCTTCAGATGCACCGGATGCCCAGGGAGAAGTACTACTGCTGATGAGAACCTTCGGAGGATTTACCACTCCAGGACGTTTGCGTGCCCAAAAACTGGATGCATCCGGAAATTCTCTCTGGGGGGATACTCCTATCCCTGTAATGACCGCTGGCAGTCTTCAGTTTGGCAATTTCCCCGATTTTATAACCGATCAGGCTGGTGGTATGGTGATTGCATGGTATCAAAGTTTTCCCACGTTACAAACGTATTTGCAGCGAATTGATGCATCAGGCTCGCAACTCTATCAGGAAGGTGGACTACCGTTATCTCAGAACAGCAGTCAGCTTCGGGTTGATCCGGGGGTTACCTATGACCCGGAAACAGATCAGGTGTATGCTTTTTGGGTAGAGCTGAGTTCAACGCAAAGTCAAAACGGAATTTATGCTCAGCGGGTTGATGCGTCCGGTTCCCGGGTGTGGGGAAACAATGGCCTAACACTTGTTGAATTGGGTGCAGAGGATCTACAGCAGGTGAGAGCCGGTTTACTGCAAGGTGAGCCAACGGTCAGTTACGTGAATAATAGTACCCCCTCTTTGCAAACAGCTAGATTAACCGCAGATGGAAGCTTTGCATGGAGCAGCGAATTTGTATTCCTCTCTGGTAACGGTTTCAGCCGGCTTCAAAAACTCAACGCGTCAGAACTGGAAAATATCCTGGTATGGCAGGCAGGCACCGATTCCGATATCTATGCACAGAATATTAATTACGAAGGAAAGCTGGGGCTTTTCGATGGTCCAGATACCGGGGTTGAACTATCGGTTTCGTACAATGATGCCTGGAACCTTGTTAGTTTACCTATGGAGTCGTCTGGGGCACTTCCGGGTGATATTTTCCCGGTTTCTGTACCAGGATCGCTGTTTTCCTATGATGGGGCTTATTCTCAGGAGTCAAGTATGAGCTCCAGTATTGGCTATTGGCTCAATTTTTCCGAGGCAACTGTGACGCCATTTACAGGTGAGTCTCTGCAACAGAATGAACGTACCCTTTTGTCTGGTTGGAATATTGTGGGGGCGGCTTCGACTCCGGTTCAGATATTCGATACCGGTAACTTGGTTGTGCCGGGTACTACCTATGGGTTTAACGGGAATTATACCGCTACAGAAACCCTTGAGCCGGGCTATGCGTATTGGGTCCGGACAACCGGTGCTGGTGTGGTTGATCTTGTCCCTGCAGGTTTAGCCCAACAAAATGTGAAGAAACAGCATGTATCTTCAAAAGATCTGAAAGAGATCCTGGGGCATTCCTTTGACCAGTTTGAACTGAAAGCAGAGTCTGCAACTGGCACCTTCTCTCAGACCTTCTTTTTTAACGGGTCGTTGCGAGACGTGCCAACCGGAACCTTTTCAAATGCACCTGGTGAAGTTCCCAATCCGCTTCGGTTTACGCTTCCTCCTCGTCCGCCTTCCGGATCGTTTGATTCACGTCTCTCCGGCGACCGTTGGTTAACCGAGCAGTCGGGCGGAACCATCCACCTTCAGAACAATTCTGCGCCGGTTACGCTCACCTTTACTGTTAAATCCGCTTCATCGAGTGCGGACTCTTCGGTGTATCGCCTTACATTTTTGGATGGCCCCAAAACTCTCGGAAGTGCAACCGTTCGAAACGGAGATACCACAGACATTCCGCAAGGTGCCGAGCAGATTCTTTTCGACCAAGAGATCACTTCTGAAGAGATGCCAGCTATGATCGAACTGTTGCAAAATGTACCAAACCCCTTCAACCCATCCACCCAGATCTCCTTTCGCCTCTCGGAGGCATCCTACACCGTGTTGGATGTGTACTCCCTCACCGGACAACATATCAAAACTCTGATCCAACAACCTTTGCAGCAAGGAATGCATTCGGTTCGGTTTGATGCATCCGATATGGCTAGTGGAATCTACCTCTACCGGTTACAGGCATCCGGCCATGTAGTCACCAAAAAGATGATCTTGATCGAATAATTACGATCATCGACTAACTACCATCAATTTCTGGGTACAATATGCCAAGTATTTCTACAATACAAATCGAATGGTAGTTCGGAGTTGAACCAGAGATGTGGAACGCTCAATCTCCTGTGCCCGGATCGTTGCACCAGGTGTGAATTGGGGTAGTGTACTATAATCAAATTCACCATACGTGTAGAGCACAGATTGCTGGTCGAAGATCGAATATTGCAATCCAAGATCGAGTTGCCAAGGACCGCCCATTGGTAATGAAGTTCCAATCGAAAAGAGATGTTTTGAATCCTCACCGGTTTGTAGTGCAGACTGTTGCATCCCATAACCAGCATGAATGGTGATTTCATCCGCTTTCTGATAGATTACCCCTACCCGATAACCCATCGCCCCTTCTGCAAAATTCTGAGTAATAAAAGTATTTTCGGACTGCTGCAGATCAAACAGAGTTTCATCCTGAAAATCGATCTCCAGTTCACTATAATTTACCCGGTCGGCGGACAACGCCACCGTCCAGTTATTACCAAAAGAGTACGATAATCCGGCTGAAACACGTCCCGGGTAGGTTAGCGCATATTGGAACTGTCCCCGAATGCTATCATCAAAATTCACTCCATTATCAAAGGTAGAAAAGATTCTTCCATCAAAGCGTTCTTCAACCTCAATCCGTGTAGGCAAGGTGTAAGAGAAACCGATTCGCAGTTGTTGCAGAGGCTGATACAACATGCCAATCCTTCCACGCAATCCGTTGAAGTCGCTCTCTGTTTTCTCCGTAAATATGAAATTATCGATATCCGTATCCGCCAGTTCATCACCATCGGAATCAATGTAAATTCCATTGTACAAGTTCTGATCATCCAACTCCTGCAAAATACGATCGAATGAATAGGATCCACTAAGTACCCCAAGGCTGGCGCCAATCATTAGGTTTTTTCGGAATTCAGTGGCAACGAAAATCGAATATTCCCCGTTATGCCCGCTTTGCAGATCTTCCCCCTGCTGAAAAACACCAAGAAACTCCCCATAGGTATCGAAACCCGATCGAAAAATTGATTCATCCCAATCTCCAAATTCATCACCAACATCGGTTACATAGGTATTGAATGCAAGATCACTATAGGTAGAGCCAGGCAGTTTAAACTGATCAGTGAGAGTATTCTCTGTATTTTGGCCACTGTAGGATACCGCCCTCTGGTAGTTGGCCAGTTGATGGTATGCAGCACCTATCACAAACGATCCAACCCTTGTAGGGTATTTGTAAATGAATCCAACATTTCCAAGTGAACTTTGTTGATCTTCAAACTTCTCTGAATTCCCAAGGTACGTTGCATCTTCGTTTGCTCCAGTCACCCGGAGGCCAATCTGAATGGAACTTCCATCGGCAAATGCCAGGGATGCTGGGTTTTCGAGGAATGCCCCTAAACCAACTCCATAGGCGACTTGTGTTGTTGCATCAAATCCGAAGCCGGACTGTCCCTGATGGGATCCAAACAGTAGCGCTTGATTTCCATATGCCAGAGGGTTATTCGGATTTTGAGCAAGAATAGTGGAAGGGAACACGAAAAAGACAAAACTGAAAAGAACGAGGGTGAGCGACCGTTTATATGGATGTTTCATATGAATAAACTCCGGGCATGTATCTTAATGGATATACGGATTTTGCACGATAGAGGTACTTCTCTATTGGCGTTCTACCTTGGAGGAGGACCTGGATCGGCTACTACTACTCCCCGTGCGACTCGTTGTACGAACAGGTTTTGAGGAAACAGATTTCGAACTACGGCTACTGACTCCCGAGTCCGACCGGCTTGCATTCGAGGACGACGGACTGCTTCCCAAGTTCGCCCCAGAGTAAGAACGGGTGCGTACTGCATCCAAAATCGTATCAACAGCTCTTGAAGAACTCCCACTTCGGACTCCCGAACCACTCCGGACTCCCGAAACAGGTACTGAAGTAACATCAAACATTTCCCCCAAAACCATCGTGAACTGCCGAAATGCAGATGATGTTCGAGTTGAAGAAGATCGATCTGTATCAAAGATACCCGCTCCGATGGAGCCACTTCTCAGCGCATTATCCACGCCTGCAGAACTCTTTGATAGGGAGCTCACGCTTCTCTCTTGATCTCTGTCGCGTGAGCTTCCAGAACTGCTGCCACTCCGAACCCGGCTGCCACTGCTACTGCCACTGCTACTTCGCGTGCTGCTGCCAGAACGAACCGTGCCACTGCTGCTTTTCCCGGAACTGTTGCCACTCCGAACCCGGCTGCCACTGCTACTTCGCGTGCTACTGCCAGAACGAGCTGTACTACTACTACTGCCAGAACTATTGCTGCTACGAACCCGGTTAATACTACTGCTCCGTGAACTACTCTCCGAGCGAACTCCTGACCGTGTGGAACTTCCGGTCCGTGTTGATGTCCGGGTTACCGACTGGGTTGCACGATCGCGTAGCTTTGAACGCAAATCGGAACGGGTACTCGATCGAAGATTGCGGGATACGGAAGCCTGATCTCCTCCGATCACTCGTGTCCTACCGGACAGAGCAGTCCCCGATCGGAATCCAGTAGAACGGACCGATCGGTCTCTTCTTACAATGTCATTGGTTCCGCCACCATAGTACCCTCCGTAATAACCACCAAAACCGTAGTATGGATATACCCACCCAGTATATCCCCCCCATGGATGTCCCCATCCTCCCCATGGATACACGCTATACGCACCCCAGGGGTAGTACGCAAAGGAAGGACCGAATCCAAAGCCCCAATAGTATCCCGACCATGAAGAATACCAAGGCGTGTACCAAGGTGAGTACCAGGATGAGTACCATGGGGAATTCCAGGGTGAGTAATATGAATCAAAATAGTAATGGTTATGAACAATCGCCTCTCCTGATAAAGTTACCCCTTTTTCTTTATACCACTGCGCAGACTCATAATCTTTGAAGTAGTAGCTCTCCGCATCCTCCCAGCCATCTTCATAGCCAAGTGCGTAGTCCTCTTCATTTTCAATCATCTGTTCCGCTCCCTCCGCTTCGGCCATGGATGAACGCTGTTCTGCTCTTTCCGACATACCCTCAGAAACTGCGGACGGATCAGCCGGTATAAATACTGTTCTCTCGATCACTTCAAACTGTGTGTAGCATCCTGTTAATAGAAATGCCATGATAAGTAAGAGCCAGATACCGTATGATTCAACTCGTTTCATCGTATGTCCTCCGTTGGTTTAACGTTCGGTTTGAAAATACCGATTTCCTCATTAGCATGGTATCGCATCATGATGTGATATGCTACGCATCATTACCTAACATGCAACTAGATGGTAGCACTTAGTGCTTCTCTTTCAAATCTCTCCGCGAAGCGATTTTGCAATCACCTCTGCTTTCGAGTTAACGTGAAGTTTCTTGTAAATATTTCGTATATGAGCCCGAACTGTATCTATCGAAATGTCAAAACGATCCGCGATCAGCTTGTAACTAAGACCATCCACCAAACCCTCCACAATATCCTGCTCCCTGGATGTAAGATTACTGTCTGGCTTTTCATTTGGAGTTTGATCGCTAAAATGCCGGATTACTTTCCTTGCAATCTGAGGCGACATGGGTGCTCCTCCATCAGCCAGCATTCGAACCGCCTCGGTAATCTCCTCCAGGGATGTATGTTTGAGTAGGTACCCGGAGGCACCCGCCTGAAGCGAATGAAATATTTTGTGTGAATCGTGATACACCGTGAGCATCATGATCTCTATATCCGGAAAGTTTTTGCGCAAAATCTGAATGCCCTCGATCCCGGACATTCCAGGCAGCTGAATATCCATCAAAATTAGATCCGGAGCAGGATGAGCCTCCAGATAGGTCAGCAGATCTTCCACGGACTCCACGGCGACAGGACATTGAATCGACGGTTCCGCATCCAGATGATCTCTCAATATGGTGCGGATTACCTCATTATCCTCTACAATTCCTGTAATAATTGTTTTTGTGGTGCTCATAGGTTTAACGCTTATAGTTTCCCTCTCATCTCTACCTTGAAGCCATTTGCCCAGCCAACAGATAGTGCGGCTCCGATTCGCTTGGCACGAAGATTCATATTCCTCATCCCCTGCCCACTCTTTCGTTTCCCCGCACGAAGTTCCGGATCGGACCCATTATCCGTAACCAGCAAGAGGAACGTTCTCCCTTTTAATTCGAACGTAACCTCTACTTTGCTCGCATCTGAATGTTTTGCAATGTTATGAATCGCCTCTTTGAATACCAAGTAGATATTTTCTTTCACCTGAACCGGCAGTTTTTCCGACATGTTTAACCGGTCGAATCTGTAGTGTACCACAGGAGTTTCCGATTTAAATACATGACTTACATAATCCTGCATCCGATCGGTTAGATCTCCTGCCCGATCGTTTCTGCTATCGATGGACCAAACAATATCATCCAGACCCGAAACAATTCTCCGGCTTTGCTCACCGAGTTGTTTCAGTGTTTTTTTGATGATTGGATCCTGTTCCCGATGCTGCAGGAAATCAGTTTGAAGTGCCAGTTCAGTGAGTGACGAACCCACATCATCATGCAGGTCGCTGGCAATCTGAACCCGCATTCGCTCGATTTCAATTTGTTTGTTGGCAGATACATACCGTAGATAGAGAATAATCAACCCGCTTATCACCAAAAGAATGAAAGCGATGAACCAGATCTGCATCCAAAATGGTGCCGGAATACGAAAATCCACTGTCACTGCAGATGTACTGGCGATCCCATCTGCATTGAACGATTCTACGGAAAACTGATAGGTGCCCGGAGAGAGTGATGCGTAGCTGATGCTAGTTTCCCGGGTGGTTAGCCACTGCTCATCATACCCGTCCAACCGGTACCGGTACAAAATTCGTCCGGGACTTTCATGGCTCAGTCCCATGTAATCGAACTCAATGGATTTCTGCATAGAAGAGAGCTCGTTGCTAAGCGTAAATGAACGGCGGTTCTGCCCATGGATAAGATCTAATTCAGCACCACTGGCAGTCACACTTCGAAGTTCGATACCGGGCGGGTATACGTTTTCACGAAGCTCTCCTGGAAGAAATATACTGAGTCCTTCAATCGTTCCAAGCCACAGAGATCCATCCGATGCCATTAGGTACGCGCCTGCATTTAATTCGTTCGCAACAAGCCCCTGATCACGGTTATACAATTTAAACGCTTTAATACGCTCCACTTCGGAATCTGCCTCCCGGTACCGGTCTGGCTGGAACCGATACAGTCCACGATTGGTGCCAAGCCAGTAGCGATTCATATCATCCTGAATCGTAAAATAGGTAATGATTCCTGTTTGCTCCTCTCCTGAGGGAACTTCAATCTTCCCATCGGCCAGAAACGCTACTCCCTCAAACGTTGAAAACCAAACTCTCTGTTCGTGATCGATGTAGATCTGCACGACACCATTGCTGGGGAGTCCATCTTCTGCAGTATAGTGTGTCCACACCTTTCCGTCGTATGAAACTGCGCCACCATAGGTAGCAAACCATAGGGTCCCATCTGCACTCTGTTTGATATCCATCACCGTATTATTATTCAAAACATTAGTACGATCATACACGGATTGTATTCCATTTTGATAAAGAATGATTCCATCGTAGTACGTACCAATCCAATACATGCCTGTAGTTTCATCCTCAAAAATAGAGCGGACATGC
>Ga0208150_1000646_pt1 | contig 13447 bp, 8 predicted proteins | sample DEB08_DNA_8_FD_184534 | JGI IMG/M metagenome (GOLD analysis project Ga0208150, IMG submission 184534) | Aqueous microbial communities from the Delaware River and Bay under freshwater to marine salinity gradient to study organic matter... | ecosystem: Environmental > Aquatic > Marine > Coastal ...
CAGCTTGTTCGGTTTCGCAACTGGCTGCTGCTGACCGCGGTGGTGTTGCTTGGTGCTGCGCTGCCGATTGCCGGAGGGCTCACGTTCGACCAGACGATTGAGTCTTTTTTTCCGGCTGATCATCCGGACATTCTGCTGCTGCAACAGACTCGACAGGATTTCGGCGGCGACGAATTTGTCATTATCGCCTGGAAACAGCCCGGTCTTCTGGAACAGAGTGACGAAGATGCTCCGCTTTCCGTCAGTGCGGAGGCAACAGCAGAGATTGGCCGGCTGGTGGAGCAGTTGAATCAGTTGCCCGGCGTGGATTCCGATCGTACTCAGGATCTCCCCGGCCTGCTGAATCGTGCTCCACGAAGTCGTAACACCCGTACTGCACTCCTGCAGCTGTTTCAGGGGGTATTGATTGGTGCGGATCAGGAAACGACGGCGATCGTGCTGCAGCTGTTGCCGGCGTCGAAGAGCAGCGTTTCTCGCGAAACGGCGATCCGGGGAATTCGCGAAGCAGTGCAGCGAATACGTCCTGACGCGGCGATTGCCGGTGAAGCAGTTCAGATTCAGGAAATGTTCGACCTGGTGGAGCGGGACGGGAATCTGCTGTATGCATTTTCGCTGATTGTGCTTTCGGCAATTCTGCTGTGGGTATTCCGGGGGCTGCGGTGGGTGATTTCATCGCTGCTGATTGTGGTGGGGTCAGTTGCCTGGACAAGAGCTTCGCTGGTTCTTGTGGGAGCGCAGTTGAGCATGGTCAGTTCCATGCTGAATTCCCTGGTCACAATCATCTCCATCAGCACGACAACGCACATCCTCGTACACTATCGGGAACTGCGTCGTGGCGAACAGCTCGACGCGGAAGCTGCTGCAATCCGGACGATGCGGGAATTATCCGCTCCCGTCTTCTGGACGCTGGTGACCGTAGCTGTGGGGTTTGCTGCCCTGCTGGTTTCGGAGATTACTCCGGTCCGCAGTTTTTCGGTGATGATGACTTTGGGGACGATGCTGATCCCGGTCTTTATTCTGCTGGTGATGCCGGCCACGCTGGTGTCCGGTCGTCGTGTTGCGGTGCCGGGGCAGGTGAAGCTGGAAGATCAGCTGGACCGGATCCTTGACGGGATGGCGAACCTGATTGATCGATTTCCAATCAGAACGAGTGTGATCTGCCTGCTCCTGACTGCGATGACCGCTCCAGGTCTGTTTGTAATGCAGGTGGAAACAGACTTTAGTCGGAATTTTCGCGAGTCTTCTCCAGTGCTGCAGTCGCTGAGATTTGTCGAAGCTGAACTGGGACCGGCTGGAACGTGGGATATTTCCTTTGACGTTCCGAATCCACTCACTTCGGAGTTCCTGAGTCAGATTGATTCCCTGGTCGAACGGGTTCGGGAACTGCAGGACGACGGCATTCCTCTGGAAGTCGTTTCCCTGACGGATGCACTGAACGTTCCTCCCCGCATTGGCACGTCAATACGGCGTTTAGGAATGTTGCGAGGCCGTCAGCCGCAGCTTGCAGCCAGCTTCCTGAATCAGCAGGAAGGGCGGATGCGAATTTTGCTGCGTTCTCCGGAGCAACAGCCAACGGAAGAGAAGCTGCTGCAGGTGGAGCGCGTCCGAGGTGTGGTTTCCACCTGCTTTGAGGAAATGGAACAGGGGGCACTTCAGTCTGACGGCCAACGCTGGAAAGCGTCAGCGACGGCCTCCGGTTTATTTGTCGTGATGGCCCGCATCATCGACAGTCTGCTGGCCGATCAGCTGCGCAGTTTCCTGCTGGCCTCGCTGGGAACGGTGATCTGTACAGCATTCGCGTTCAGGAGTCTTCGTCTGGGGCTGATTTCGCTTGTCCCGAATGTTTTCCCGATTGGGATCGTGACCGGCTCGCTGGGGTTACTGAACGTGCCTGTCAATATCGGCACGGCGATGATCGCCAGTGTCGCAATGGGATTCACGTGTGGGGTTCACTACATCGCGGAGTTCGAGCGTGCTCTGCCGGAATGTGGCCTAAGCGGTGCGCTTCGCAAGGCCCAGGCCGGGGTTGGCCGGGCTGTCGTACTGGCTCACCTCGCACTGGTGGCGGGTTTTCTGGTGCTGACTGTTTCAGAATTCATTCCGCTGGTGTATTTCGGAGGACTGTTGAGTCTGTCCATGGCTGGCGGTCTGGTCAGCGACCTGGTCATGCTGCCGCTGCTGTTGCGATGGACGACGCCTGTGCCATCGGTGCCGGGACCAATGGCGGCGGATACCGACGGGCAGTAAGTCCGCGCGGCGTTTCGGCGTTGAATCCGCTCTGATTTGTGGGTGTTGGGCGGAGTCATTGGCACGTTGGGGACTTCAGTCGTAAACTGTGCGTCAGCAGACTGCTTTATGGCAATCCTCGTGCTCAACTGAATCAGCAACCTGTTGCCGGAGAAAAAAACGGTGCCTCCGTCCGAATCTCATTACACAGTGCTGGCCCGACGATTTCGTCCGCAGGCTTTTGATGATGTTGTGGGTCAGGACCACGTTTCGAGGGCACTGCGAAATGCCATTCGTGGCGGGCGGGTTGCTCACGCCTACATGTTCACGGGGGCCCGCGGAGTTGGAAAGACATCGACCGCTCGAATTCTGGCCAAGGCGCTGAATTGTCCGAATGTTGATGACGGAATCCCCTGCAATGACTGTGAAATCTGTCGCGGGATTTCGGGTGGCAACGACGTTGATGTGCTGGAAATCGACGGCGCCTCCAATCGCGGTATTGACGATATCCGATCACTCAGGGCCAATGTGGGTGTGCGTTCCATGCGGACGCGATTCAAAGTTTACATCATTGACGAAGTGCACATGCTGACACGGGAGGCATTCAATGCTCTGCTGAAGACACTGGAAGAACCACCGCCCAACGTGAAGTTTGTGTTCTGCACAACCGAGCCAGGGAAGGTGCCGGATACCATTCTGTCTCGTTGCCAGCGATTTGATTTTTCCAGCATCAATGAAACCTCAATCGCCGGTCGGCTCAAGGAAATTGCGGAAGCGGAGGGATTCACGGTCAGCGAGGAAGCTCTTGAACTCGTTGCCAGACGGGCCCGGGGGTCCATGAGAGACAGCCAGTCACTGTTTGACCAGCTGCTGGCGTTCAGTGACGGAACCGTGAGTGCAGACGATGTTCATCGAATGCTGGGAACTGCCGGCGACGAAGTTCTGCTGCAGCTGTTCAGTGCGATTGCAGAGCATCGTCCGGGTGAAGTGTTGTCGCTGCTGGATCAGTGTCTGGCTGGCGGCGTCCAGCCAGGAGAACTCATGGATCAGGCGGTTGGTTATGTGCGTGACCTGATGGTGGTGCTGGCAGGCGGTGAGGCGGTGACACTTTGCAGCGTGGCCACTCGTTACCGGGACCAGCTGGGGCGTCAGGGACTGCAGCTGGGAATGCCGGGCGTAATGGCGTGTTTTCAGATTCTGTCTGATGCCCGATCAAAAATGTTCCGCAGTACTTTCTCACGCACCGTGCTTGAGATGGCTTTTGTCCAACTCAGCCTGCTGGAGAACCTGACTGCTCTCAGTGATCTGCTGTCCGGCCGGTTACCGGAGCCTCCTGTAACTGCTGACGGTGGCGAAAAAAAAAACAGTGAGCCGACATTGACTGCCGCCGTTCCCGATGCTGTCGACGTGGTTGCAGAATCAGATCCTGCAGAGCCGACCAAACCGCAGATTCAGTTGACCACAGAGAATTGTTCTCAGGTTGTTCAGGATTGCGCTCGCCACATCGGGCTGAGCGCTGTGTCAGCGTTGAAGAATGCCGTACAGATCGAGCTGGTCTCTGAATCCCGTATCGAGGTGTCGTTACCTCGCGATGCAGAATTTGCGAAGCGTGTGCTGGAAGGAGGTGAACTGCGCAGCCGAATAGAGTCCGAGCTGTCGGCTTCCACCGGACGCTCGCTGACGCTCGGAGTGATCACTTCTCAGGCGCCTTCTGCCACAGTCGTGACCACGGAAGTTTCCCCGCCGTCGGCGAATCCGGAACCGCCACCGTCACCGCAGCATGACGCTCGCGCGGCAGCCGCGCGGCCGAAGTCTGTTCGGCAAATTCGCCCACCACAACCCACAGAGAATCTGATTGGCGAATTCGATCCATCAGCGGATCCTTTTGTCCGTCAGGTGATGGATACATTCGGTGCAACAGTTGTTAAGATCACGCGCGCACCGGCGGTACCGTCGGGGGAAGCGGAGTCGCAGGACGCGTAGTCGGTAAGCACAGTTGCAGACACTGGAAATCACTCATGTTTGACGGTCTGAAAAATCTGGCCGGTCTGGCAGGACTGGCAAAGAACGCCGGTGCCATGCAGGGCCGCATGGCGGAACTGAAAGACCGTATTGGCAGAATGGAAATTGAGGCCACGGCAGGTGGCGATGCTGTTCGTGTTCGTATGAGCGGTGATTTTCGAGTGCTTGGTGTCGACTACCATGACTGGCTGATTCAGTCCGGCGATCGCAATCTGATGCAGCAAATGACAACGGAGGCTGTCAACAACGCGATTCAGCAGTGTCGTGATCTCGCTGCAGCTGAGCTTGCCAAACTGGCCGATGAACTGGATATTCCAGGCTTGAAGGATCTCCCCGGCCTGACCGGGCAGATGTAATGCGGGCGATGCGGGATTGCATTCGCGGATAACGGGACCGAGCTTGCAGGCAGGAAAAAGGAGTTTTCTGATGGGTGGATCACAGTTCGAGCAGCAGGAGCATCCGTACGGAAATGCTGTGGCCACGCTGATTTCTGAATTTGGTAAGCTGCCGGGTATCGGCCGGAAGTCTGCTGAAAGACTGGCCAATTACGTGCTGAATGCCAGCGCAACAGAGGCTGATGCGCTGGCAGGCGCCATTCTGCAGGTCAAGGAACGCGTGCGGCGGTGCGGTATCTGCTTCAACCTGACTGAGGATGAAGTCTGTCGGATTTGTCGCGACGCGCGACGCGAACAGCACATCGTGTGTGTCGTGGAGCAGCCGGGGGATGTTGTGGCGTTGGAATCCTCGGGGGCATGGGGTGGCCTGTATCACGTGCTGGGCGGAAAAATCGCTCCGCTGGAAGGAGTCGGTCCGGAAGATCTGACCATCCACCAGCTGGTGCACCGGATCCGCAAACAGGGCATCACCGAAGTGGTGATGGCGACCAATCCCACGCTTGAAGGTGATGGGACAGCATTGTTCATCACAAATCTGGTTCAGAATGACAACGTCAATGTCACCCGGCTTGCCCGCGGTATTGCGTCCGGCAGCGTCCTGGAATTTGCCAATCGAGAGATGCTGGCAGATGCGCTGAAAGGGCGACAGCAGTTCTAAGCTGCCTATTGCGGTGAGGCTTGCAGAAAGCTCATCAGTTGCGTCAGGAAGATCAGGACACCAGCCAGCATCCGGGCGGCCATGCCGGCAAGCCTGCCTTTGACAGCCGCTCGACCGATTTCATTTCGCCGCTGACTCGGTGAACCAACCCAGGCTTCTCCCAGCCACGCTCCGGCAAACGCTCCCCCGGCAGCTCCGCCGATCGCCCCAATTAGTCCTCCCACGACAGGAATGGGAATCAGCAGGCTGCAGAGCAGTCCGCCAATCAGGGACAGGATGACAGAGAGCAGCATTGCTCGCCGCGATGCCTGCCGACGGCCAACAGCCGCGGCCCCGGAAACTGCTTCCAGAATCTCCCCCAGCAGTGCGATTCCCGCACAGACGAGGACGATGGTCCAGCCTGGTCCGCGCTGGAAGCCGGAAGTCGCTGCCCAAATAGCCAGCACAACGACGATGCCCCAGTTGCCCGGCAATTGCAGCAGGCTGGCTACCAGCAACACAGCACACAGCAATTGGATGATCAGCACAAGAGTCCAGTAAGTCATTGTACCGCAGTTCCTGCCTGATCATGTGATTTGCAGCGGTTCAGACAACTTCGCCGATCAATTCGGCAACCGCAGAAATTGCTCTTCGGATATCGGCCTCGGTCAGAAATGGACCGGGGCTGAATCGCAGGCAGCCACCCTGCTCTGATGTTCCAAGGGTGTCATGGACCAGTGGCGCACAATGCAGACCGGCGCGGCACTGAATTCCAAATTCCTCATCGAGAATCACAGCGGCGTCATGGCAGCTCAGTGCGTCCAGCTGAAATGCGACCGGTCCGCACAGCCGTGCCCCTGAGTCCGGTGTGAAGACACGTACCCCTGCAATTTTTGCGAGCCCGTCGCGCAACTGTTGTGAGAGCGTTTGCACCTGTTCCCCGACTGCTTCCGGGGTCTGACTGCGAATCCAGTTGGCAGCGGCCAGCAGCCCGGCGATTCCTGGCGTATTCCGGTTTCCACTTTCAAACTTTTCCGGACATTGTGAGGGCTGCAGAGCAGATTCGCTTTGCGTTCCCGTACCGCCGAACATGAGCGGTTGCAGCAGGTCTTCCCGGCCCGGTTTGATGCACAGGGCGCCGGTTCCCAGCGGGCCCGGAATTCCCTTGTGCCCCGCAAGCGAAAGAAAGTCAATCTGCCAGTCTGTAAAGCTCAGCGTTTCATGCCCCGCCGTCTGGGCTGCATCGACAAGCACCAGAGCCCCGGCAGCTTTGGCAATTGCGACCAGCTGTTCCAGCGGCTGAATTGTGCCGATCACGTTGGAGCCGTGATTCAGAATAACAAGGCGAACTGGTGAGTCGGCCAGCAGTTGTTTCAGCTGGTCAGGATTGAGGATGCCGGATTCCGGGTCAAAGTCGAGCAGACGGGTGCTGACCCCACGAGTCTGTTGCAGGTGATGCAGCGGTCTCAAAACCGAATTGTGATCCAGCCGGCTGGCAATGACGGAATCCCCATCACGCAGCAGGCCAAGCAGAACGGTATTCAGACTTTCTGTGCAGCCGGATGTCAACACAACATGACGTGCGGAATCTGTGCCCGTAAGTTCAGCGATTGCTGTTCTGCAGGCCAGCACCAGATCATCAGTTGCAGCGGTCTCGGCATGTGATCCCCGCCCGGCCGCGGATCCTCGTCCACCCCATTCAGACAGTACCTCGACAACTTCAGCAGGTCGCGGGAAGCTGGTGGCGGCATTGTCGAGATAGAGCGGATGCACGTTCAGGGCTCCTGGTGTCACGACTGTCCGGGAATCCAGAGTTTGCTGTCCCCGTCTTTCTTCGGTTCCTCGCCGGGCGTCCACAGCTGACCGGATTCCGCAGCTCCTGTTGCAGCCCCGCTAAGTTCCGATTCAAGATGCTGACACCCGGATTCCACCAGCTGGCTGCGAATCAATTCGTCGAGCTCAGGGACCTTGTGCAGGTACTCGTTCCGAAAGCGTCGAAGCAGAACCGGCAGTTGAGGATCGTCAGGATTGTCAAGGCGATACGACAATTCGCGAACATCAAGTTCCAGTCGCGAGCGGAAACCTTCGGTGCCCTCGGGTAGATGGCTTCTGGCTTCGTCGAGCAGTTCGAAGCTGCGGTTGGGCTGATTCCGATTCCGAAGGATTGCGGACTGCATCAGCAGCAGACGAACGTTTCCAAGTTCTCGAAACAGCTCGTCGTCATCGCGAAGACGGTCGATGGCGGCACAGACCTGATCCGTGAGTCCAAGAAGACTGGATCGATTGACCAGTTCGCCGGCCTGCTGTGGAGTCAGCTGGGCTGGATCGGTGTGGATCAGGGTGAGTACTGAAGAACCGGCGATGCTGGTCTGCTCGTCGACCTGTGCAACTTTCAATTCGGGTAGTCCGAGCTGATTCCGCAGAGCTGCTTCGTCAACGCTGACGTCGTGCATGATGGCGGTGCACAGCATGACAGTCAGGGCTGCTTCCAGTTTGATGCTGAGATCTGCCTGACCAGCTGCTGCCGCGGGAGTTGAGTTGTCGAGGCAGCTTTGTGGCTGCGCGAGCCATTCGTCAACAGGTTCGGAGTTGCGGGCGTTTTGCAGTTCCCGGAATTTCAGATGGCTCATTCCCTGTGGACGGAAGAAGCGGCGGTCGAACGCCCGCTGGATTGCTGGCTGAGTGTTAAACCGCCGCCGCTGTTCTTCGTCAGCCGTTGTTGTGATCAGGTCTCCCAGGATTCCGCGGATTTTGACGACGGCATCGTCAAGCAGACCATCGGAAGAGGTCAGCGAAATCCAGGACGAACTGATTGATGCCGCTTCAGCCTGTGAGGCGTCTGTCACGTCGTAGACATCAATATCCGAAATCGCCTCCGGAAGGGTGCCGTTCTGCACGTGCTCTTCATCGGCGATATCGGACGCAAGCAGAACCAGTTCAGCAACATGGTCAACTCCAGGTGGATGATTGCACTCGGAGTGATCAGATTGTTCGGCACTTCGAACAGACTGATGGTCTTTGAGCCGGGTGACAGCTTCAGAGACCGACTGCAGATCCAGCCGCACTTCCGTCAGGCCGTAGTTGTCTTCTGAGCCCACCATATCGAGCATTTGCGCGAGTGATTCCGCTTCGACGGCAAGTTGTCGATCCTGCAGCAGCGTTGCCGCGTGGTGCAGCGAAGATGCTGCTTCTTCGGGACGAGCATCCCAGAGCCGGCACAGCCCAAGGTTGTACCAGACTTTTCCATCGGTGGGGGCAGCGTCGGCCAGGCGGTTGTAAATGATTGCAGCCGGCTCCCAGCAACCCAGCGCGCTGAGCTTTCGGGCCCGCAGTTCCTGGGACGCAAAGGCCTCGTCACCAGTCAGTTCCTGCAGTTGATAGGGGCTGCGGAACAACAGCGGGACGGCATTATTTCCTTCCAGCTGAAGCATCTGCATCAGCAGCTTTTGCTGCATTTCGCCCGTGGACATGCGGACCGCAAACGCGAGGTGTTCGCGAGCACTCAGAATCTGGCCGGCGTTCAGCATTTGTCCGGCAATACGCGAAGCCAGCCAGGCCAGCATTTCAGGATTGGAGCGAGCACACAGCTGAAAGGTTCTGTGCAGCAGTCGCCGCGCGGAGGCGAATCCGTCGCGTTGCAGGACAATCTCTGCCAGCGGCAGCATGATTGCGGAGCAATCCGGTTTTTTTTCGAGGAAGGCAACGCACTGGTCGTGTGCGGCATTGACCTGTCCGGCGTCCAGCAGACTGCCGACATATTCGCGAACAACAGACTCACGCTGCGGGTGTTTTTCAGCGAGCTCTCGGAAGTGCTTCAACGCCTGTTCCGGTTGATTCTCCCGCAGAGCGTATGCTTTCTGCATTTCGGGGAGGATGTCAGCGCAACAGAATTTCAGCTTCTTTCCACTGCCGCAGGGACAGTCGGAATACGGGTCGTTTGCCATTGAGGCACCTCTATTCGATTGTATTGGCTATGAGCAATCGCAGACGATCAGCAACAACGCCGGTCCCGCGATCGGATCGACTCTGGCCGTTGTGCAGATTCTGCATCAGTGATTTGTGGAGGAGTGCCGGGTGAGTCATAGCAGCACCAGCGGCCGTATTTCAGATTTCTTCCGTGTGCCCGGCGTACCTCCGGATTTGCCGAAAGAAATCTGCACCTGCATCCAGGGCAGCTCCGGGCTGCAGAACAGCGTGGCAGCATGTTCCTGAATCCGAAGACCGCACTTCGCCAAAATGCTAGCAGATTTCCCGACCTGTGGCAGTCTGCAGGGCCCCAGGAAAACAACGTGAGCAGGGAATCCTGGTGAGTTGAGCAGCGGGCGACGGAAATGTTCCTGTCACCCCGGTTCCGTTGTGAGCACGGCGTGAACCGCCGGATCAGCGAGTCCCAGACGCTCGCGTGCGTGCTCTGCCCAGGGGCCTCGCGAATCGTGTCTGAGATACTGTTTCCAGTAGGTTGCCGCCTGTTCTGCCCGCCGGGTCTTGTCGAGCAGTAACGCGAAGTGCAGCAAAGCATCAGGATTTCCGGGATGGATCTGAAGCGCTGCAGCCAGTGACTGCTCAGCAATTTCGTGATTTCCAAGTTCGGCCTGCAGACAACCCAACTGTGTCCACGCCTCGACAAAGTCGGGCGCAGATTCGATGGCGCAGTGATAGCGTTCCACCGCTGCCTCGGTGCGACCACTTCGATAAAGCGCGTCTGCAAGATGGAAGTTGATGTCTGCGGGATCCGGCTGTGCGGCAGGTGTCTGTTCTGAAGTCAGTAAATCAAGATGCAGCGATTGCCGATGAATTCCAATCAGAGACAGCGAATTGCGAAGGGAGTTAATTGCTGACTCCAGTTCGCCATCTTCCGCCTGACGACACCCTTCATTGAACCATTCCTCCGCGTTCCATTCTGCCATTGTGCGGCCGGACTGCGTAAGATCGTTTTGCTGAAAAGACAGGACTTCCTGCGGTTCGGCCGTCATCTGTTCGGCTTCCACACAATCGGTGTCGGAATCCTTGCCGCGATACACGCGAAGCTGAGTTGCAGAATCAAAATCAAGCAGCCGCTGACCGGTTCCTGGCAGCAGCATGCCCACGGCATCTCGCACCACGACGGTATTGTCCTGCACCAGAAGATTCAGTTGCGCGAGCGATCGTCCGTCACTGTTCAGCGTTTTCCCCAGTTCACTAAGACTTCTCTCCAGAGTGCTTGCGGGAACGCCCTGATCGAGCAGCGAAGCCAGACGTTTTGCACCCGTTACCTCCCGATAATCGAAATACGGCAAACGGCAGACGCGTCGCACGGGGCGAATCAAACCGATTCTTGCCCAGCGGCGAATCGTTCCCACAGGAAGTTCCAGCAGTCGGGAAAGCATTGCAGGTGTATGCGATCGCTGAATTTCATCGTGCCGTTCATCCAGTCCAAGAATTTGCAGTAAGTCGGATTCGGCAATGATTCTGAGACTTTGACCGTCTGCGATTCTTTGTGCGGCCTGCTGAACCTTCAGGGATGCCTGCCCATTTTCCTCCAGTGGCCACCCTTCCTCTCCGATGACCAGCAGTGTTGTCGAGTTATTGACAGTGACACTGGCCCGACCGCCGTGAATTTCCACGTAATTCATCGCGTCCCGGTGGGTCATGGACGCCAGGGTGCCGGTGAAACTGACCATCTCTCCGGTCAGTGGAGCATCGCTGACGTCGTTCAATTCGTCAGCGAACTCCTCAGGATCAGCCTGTGCAGGCGGGAGTTGACCTGATTCCGGTTCGTGCTGGTCCACGTGTTTTGTCTTTCACAATGAGTAGTGTCTCTTCGTCGGAAGAATTCAGCTCCCTTTGATTGGAATCTGAGCCACCCGCAGATGCCAGAGTATCGTCAGCAATCAGGGATGGGTAGCATCCTACCAGGGTCGCGGTCCAGGAATCTCATGGTCCGGTGAGTAGTCCTCAAAGTCTGCCATTTTTGGCCGGAATATCGTGAAAAGCTTGTGAATTTTGCCACTGCCGGACTTCCCGCAGTCATTGCAGGTTCACGTTGACAGCCAGCCGGGCCTGCTGCCGGAAATGACCGTTTCTCACCGTTGCTTTTCGATCTGCGAGTTGCCGGAATCCACCGTTAGCAGCAGCAGGACGACGAATCCTGAGGTATCCTGCCGAAGGGCTCGAATGGTAGAATTTGAGTCGGCGAACACAGCACTCTTGCTGACCACTCGTTTCTGTGATCTTTTTTGAAGAACTCTGGATTATGTCCTCAATTCGGCAAGCTGACTCGGAAATCTGGAATGCCTTGCAGGCAGAACGCGGCCGCCAGGTCGATGGCCTCGAACTGATTGCATCAGAAAATTATACCAGCGCGGCGATCATGGAAGCTGCAGGTACGGTGCTGACGAACAAGTACGCTGAAGGCTATCCAGGTCGACGCTATTACGGCGGCTGCGAAAATGTCGACGTGATTGAGAATATTGCCCGCGACCGGGCTCGAGAGTTGTTCGGAGCCGAACATGCAAATGTTCAGCCCCACGCTGGTTCGCAGGCAAACATGGCAGTCTTCATGTCCGTGCTGAAACCAGGAGACACCATTCTCGCCATGGACCTCGCCCATGGCGGGCACCTGACTCACGGGATGCATCTGAACTTTAGCGGAAAACTGTACAAGACGGCTCACTATGGGGTCCGCGAAGACGATCATCTGATCGACTTTGATCAGGTCGCAGCCCTCGCGCAGGAACACAAGCCGAAACTGATCATCGCCGGAGCAAGTGCTTATCCACGTGAAATTGACCATGCAAAGTTTGCTGAAATTGCCGCTTCCGTTGGCGCAATGCTGATGGTGGATATGGCTCACTACTCCGGACTGGTCGCCGCCGGAATCCATAACAGCCCGGTTCCAGTGGCGGATTTCGTCACGTCGACATCGCATAAGACGCTTCGTGGTCCGCGTTCGGGCTTTGTGCTTTGTCGATCAGAGCATGCCGCGGGTGTCGACCGTTCTGTCTTTCCAGGGATTCAGGGCGGCCCTCTGATGCATGTTGTTGCAGCGAAGGCCATTTGCTTTGGTGAAGCACTCCAACCGGATTTCCGCGCATACGGAGAACAGATTGTCGAGAATGCCCGAGTGCTGGCTGAGACTTTGCTGCAGGGTGGACTGCGTCTCGTCTCCGGTGGTACTGACAACCATCTGATGATGTGTGATGTGACGACCGTGGGACTTTCCGGCAAGATTGCTGAGCATGCTCTGGATGCCGCAGGGATCACAGTGAACAAGAACATGATTCCCTACGACCAGAGAAAACCAATGGATCCCAGTGGGATTCGAATCGGGACTGCTGCTTTGACGACACGGGGGATGAAGCAGGATGAGATGAAAAAAGTCGGCAGCTGGATCCTGAATGTGCTGGCAAAGCATGATGATCCCGCGTCAATTCAGGCTGCTCGCGCCGAGATTGCTGAGTTCGCCGGGAATTACCCAGTGCCTGGGATCGGCTAAACTCGAACCGTTGATGGACCGGTCCGGCAGGCTGAACAGGCGTTGGCCCGGTACTGGCCGCTGCGACAGGCGGATGCGCTGGAATTGCTTCGCCTTTCGCTGGTTGCGTCGCCCTCGAGTCATGCGCACAAGAGTGAATCTGCCACTCTGGCTCGGATGGACTTCAAGCCTGTGTTGAACTGCTGCGTGTTCATCACGATGAGCGATCCACTCCCGGAAAGACCACCGGCTGCTCAGTCAACTTAGGCGGTCCAATCGCGATCATCGCGCGTCTTTTTTGGACAAGGACTGGTCTTTCAGCGATGATCGCTGTACGCTGTTCAGGTAGAAGCAGCCCACGGGGACCATCGTCACTTTCGTCACTTTGCGCCCCGAACTTTTCACGACCGAAAAGCCACCTGATTGCCTCAGGTCCAACGTCCTCATGCCGACTTACTCCGGGTGCTCCTTCGGGCTCACTGTAAGCGGTCTGGTTGCATGTCACTTCGAGCCACATGCCGATGGGACGGGGCTGGTTGGTTCTCCGCTACCGAAGCCTGCAAACACGGCAGCATCGAAGCCAACCAGTCCCCTCCCATCGGCATGTTTCGTCCGTGTACTTGACGTCCCAACAATGCTGCCGGTTAGGGCAGGCACTGCCGTTCTGTGCGGCGATTTTCACTGTGCTGCGATTTTCACTGTGCTGCGATTTTC
>Ga0208150_1000651_pt1 | contig 13407 bp, 7 predicted proteins | sample DEB08_DNA_8_FD_184534 | JGI IMG/M metagenome (GOLD analysis project Ga0208150, IMG submission 184534) | Aqueous microbial communities from the Delaware River and Bay under freshwater to marine salinity gradient to study organic matter... | ecosystem: Environmental > Aquatic > Marine > Coastal ...
GTCGACTCTCACGTGATGAACCTGCGGCGGAAGATCGAGAGCGATCCCTCCACCCCCGAGCTGCTCATCACCCGGATCGGCCGGGGCTACGAGTGGACCGGCGGGGTCTCGGACTGAGAGGGCCCGGCGCTGCGCCCGGTCACGGTGACCACGTCCCCGCGACCGAGAGCACGCCGAGTCGTCGTGCAACAGGCCCGATCTCCCTCCGGGGGGGTCGGGCTCTCTTCATCCCGAACTCGGAGCTTCCTGCGCGGCATCTCTCGCATTCCCCCGCTCCTCCGGTCATCCTGCTCCCCTCACCGGGAGCCCACACCTCCCTTCCCTCGCAGAGCACCTTCGGAGCCGGGCGGAGCCCGATCGGCCCCGCCTCAGGAGGAACCCGTGCCGGAGATCTTCGACCTTTCCAAGGACGCGGGGGAGAACCCCGACCGCCGTCCGCGCCGCAAGCCCGCCACCTCCACGGATCGGCGGCCCGATCCCTCCCCCCCACCATCCCCCGACGAGTTCTTCGATGCCTCACGGGAGGAGCGGAGCGAGGTGCCCTCCCACGATCGGGAGGGACCGCCGAGGGAGGAGGAGGCCCTCTGGGAGGACGAGGAGCCGCGCGGCGCCACCGACCCCCGGGACGAGCTCCCCGCGGGCGGTCACGAAGACTTGTCCGACGACGACCTCGACGACGAACTCGAGGAGGAACCTGCCGATAGCCTCGAGGACGATCCGGATGACGAGGACGAGGACGAGGACGACGAGGTGGAGGACCCCTCCGCCTTCCTCGCCCTCGGGATCGAGGAGCAGATCGCCCGCGCCGTCGCGGACGAGGGATACACCGTGCCGACCGAGGTCCAGCGCCGCTCGATCCCCGACGCGATCTCCGGCCGGGATGTCATGGGGCTCGCCCAGACCGGGACGGGAAAGACCGCCGCGTTCTCGATCCCGATCCTCCAGCGACTCCACCTCAAGCCGCGCCGGGGGAAGAGGGCGATCCGCGCCCTCGTGCTGACCCCGACCCGCGAGCTGGCGATTCAGGTCCAGGAGAGCCTGGAGACCTACGGTCGGCATCTCCCCCTGCGCTCCACCGTGATCATGGGGGGGGTCTCCGCCGTCCCGCAGATCGCCGAGCTGCGCCGCACGCCGGATGTGCTCGTGGCCACCCCGGGCCGCCTCCTCGACCTGATCTCACAGGGGCACATCCGCCTCGATCAGATCGAGATGTTCGTCCTCGACGAGGCGGACCGGATGCTCGACATGGGGTTCATCCATGATGTGCAGAAGGTCGTCGAGAAGCTCCCCGAGCTGCGGCAGACCCTCTTCTTCTCCGCGACGATGCCGAAGGAGGTGGAGCGGCTCGCGAAGCAGCTCCTGACGCGCCCGATCCGGGTGGAGGTGACCCCTAGGACCTCCGTGCCGCGCAAGATCGACCAGCGAATCTTCATGGTCGCCCGCCTCGACAAGCGGAAGCTCCTCGCCCATCTCCTGAAGAACACCAAGGGGGCGCGCCGCGTCCTTGTCTTCGCGCGAACGAAGCGCCGGGCCGACTCGATCGTCCGACATGTGAAGAAGCTGAACGTGAATGTCGCGGCGATCCACTCGAACAAGGCCCAGGGGGCGCGGCAGAAGGCCCTCGCCGGCTTCTCCCAGGGAAAGATCCGGGTCCTCATCGCCACCGACATCGTGGCGAGGGGGATCGACGTCGAGGAGATCACCCACGTCATCAACTACGACCTCCCCTTCGAGCCGGAGAGCTATGTCCACCGGATCGGGCGCACCGCCCGCGCCGGAGCGGTCGGCGTCGCCTACAGCTTCTGCGACGGTGAGGAGATCCCCCTCCTGAAGCAGATCGAGAAGGTGATGAAGAGCCCGATCGAGGTGGAGACCGATCACCCTTTCCACACCACGGAGTTCGAGCCGCCTCCCGAGAAGCCCGCCCCCTCGCGGGGACGCTCCCGCGCCGCGGGCGGAGCCTCCGACCGCCCGGCGGGGCGACGGGGCGGCCGCGGGCGGGGGCGCTCCCGCGACACGGAGTTCGTGGAGGACGCCCCGCGGCGCTCCCGACGCCGCGGATCGAGGGGCGTCGCCGACCGGGAGAGGGAGCGAAGCGAGCACCGCTCCCGCCGCGATCACTCCGAGGGCGGGGAGTCCCGCCGCGCTCGACCGGAGCGGGACCGATCGGAGCCGCGTGGTTCCCGGCGCGAAGGAGGGCGGCGCCTCCCCGACGAGGGTCGCCGCCGCGAGCCGGCTGCGCGCACCGGGCGCTCGGGGAGGTCGGACTCCTTCTCCGCCGGCATCGACGACAACTTCGGAGACTCGGCGAACATCTTCGGGGGCGGCGGCCGCGCGCGACCCACCTCCGGACCGGGAGCGGGACCGGCCCGCCGGAGCTCCTCCGGGGGAGGATCCCATCGCCGGAGTGAAGGACCGGGGGGCCGATCGGGGGGTGAAGCGCGGCGACCCTCAGACGGAGGACGCCCGGGAGGCCGCTCCCGCCGCGGAGGCTCCTCCGGCGGGCGCCGCGGAGGCTCCTCCGGCGGGCGGCGCCGCTCCTCCTGAGGCTCCGCCCTCTTTCGAGGGATTCCCGGGGCGGGGATACTCTCCTGCGGGCCCCGGAGACTCCGGGGTCCTCAGGACCCCGAGGAACCATCGCGATCGAGGAGTGTCGTGCGCCGGATCCCCACCCTTCCCCTCCGCCCTGCGCGTCCTCGGCTCATCGCGTTCGTGCTCATCGCTCCCCTCCTCCTCACGGGACTCCGCGCCGGATCGAGCGCGGATCCTCCGTCCAGCGAAGCCCCGGGGTCCGCGCCGGGCTTCGTGGAGGCGGTCTCTCCCTTCCTCCAGAGCTTCTGCACCCGCTGCCACGGACCGGAAGAGAGCGAGGGGGGCCTCGATCTGGTCGACCTCCTCGACCACGCCCGGCGGGAGGGGGTCATCGAGGACCTGCAGGACTGGCGGACGATCCGCGACAAGCTGCGCCACCGGGAGATGCCCCCGAACCGTCCGGAAGATGAGGGACTCCGCCCGGACGAGGGGGAGTATGCCGCAGTCCTGGACCTCCTCGACGGACACCTCGCCGCGTCGATCGCCGCGCTCCCCCAGGAGCCGGGAGCCGTCACCGCCCGTCGGCTGAACCGGACGGAGGCGGCCGCGACGCTCCGCGACCTCTTCGGGGTCGAGGTCGAGATCGAGCGCCATCTCCCCCCCGACGATGTCGGAGAGGGGTTCGACCACATCGGGGATGTCCTCGGGATCCCGCCGATCTTCTTCGAGAAGTGGATGGGACTCGCGGAGGAGGTCGCCCGGCGGGCGGTGGTCCTCCCGAACGAGGACCGCGCCCACGAGTGGCGGCATGAGGGGGATGCCCTCGAGGGGCGAGGCGGGGTCGGTCCGGCCTCCGGGGGCGTCTTCCGCATGTACTCACGGAGCACCGTGTCGGTGAAGCAGCTCATCCCCGCGGATGGCGAGTACGAGCTCGGGGTGCTCGCCTGGGGAGAGCAGGCGGGGAGCGAGCCGGTGAAGCTGGCGCTCTCCGTCGACGGAGAGCGGATCGCCGTCCTCGAGGTGCCGGAGACCCGGGAGAGCGGGGAGGGGAAGACCCTCGTCGCGAACCTCCGGGGTGGCGTCCGCGAGATCGCGGTGAGCTTCATCAACGACTACTTCGCGCCGCTGGCGAAGGACCCCGCCGAGCGGGATCGAAACGCGATCCTCCGGGCGATCACGGTCCGGGGACCCCGAGGGGGCTGCCCGCCAACTCCCTTTCAGAGCGGACTCTGGCCGGAAGAGCCGCCTCCCTCGGAGTGGCGCTCATCGCTCGAGAGGGTCCTCCCCCCGCTCCTCGCCCGGGTCTGGCGCCGGCCGGCGGAGGCGGCGGAGATCGAGCGCCTCCTCGACCTCGTCGATGAGGTGACCCCGGAGGATGCGAACGCGAGCCGGCACCTGAGAACGGCGATCGTCGCGATGCTCGTCTCCCCGAAGTTCATCCTGCGTCTCGAGGGTGAGCGGGACGGCGCCCCGGGGAGCGTCCGCGAGCTCGATGGCTTCGAGCGGGCGACCCGGCTCTCCTTCTTCCTCCATGGCACGACCCCCTCCCCCGCGCTCCTCGCCGCGGCGGAGGCGGGGGCCCTCGACAGCGCGTCCGGCGTCCGCCGCGCGGCGCGGCGGCTCCTCGAGGAGCCCGGCGCTCGCGCCCTCTCCGAGCGGTTCGTCCCCCAGTGGCTGCAGTTCGCCCACCTCCGGGAGCACTCGCCCGACCGGCAGCGTTTCGCGGACTACGACCGGCGCCTCGCCCGGTCCTTCGAGGCGGAGACGATCGAGCTCTTCGATCACGTCCGTCGGGAGGAGCGCCCCGTCCAGGAGCTGATCACCGCGGACTACTCCTTCCTCGACGCCCGCCTCGCACGGCACTACGGCATCGAAGGAGTCGAGGAGCGTCGCCTGAGGAAGGTCCCGGTCGCGCACCCTCGCGGAGGCGGACTCCTCTCCCACGGCAGCGTGCTGACCGCCACCTCGAGCCCCCGCCGCACCTCGCCGGTCGGGCGGGGGCGGTGGCTCCTCGAGACCCTGCTCGACTCCGCGCCCCCGCCTCCCCCCGCCGACATCGGGGACCTCCCCGACCCGGGGCAGCCGGGGAGCGCGCTCCCCCTGCGCGCCCAGCTCGCGAAACACCGCCGGGATCCCCGCTGCTCCCCGTGCCATGTGCGGATGGACGCCCTGGGCTTCGCTCTCGAGGAGTTCGACGCCATCGGACGCTGGCGGAGAGACGATCCCGACGCCATGATCGACTCCCGGGGAGAGCTCCCCGACGGACGGATCGTCGAGGGAGTCGCCGATCTCCGGCGGGTGATCGCGGAGGACCGCGGATACCTGCGGGCCCTCGCCCGCAACCTCTTCGTCTTCGCCCTCGGGCGAGGACTCACCCCGGAGGATGAGCCCGCCCTCGAGGCATTGATCGGTCGGATCGAGGGGGAGCCCACGATCCCGGCGCTCATCGACGAGATCGTCGGGACCCGCGCCTTCCTGGAGCGGAGGGCGCCGCCGCGCGCCGCGACCGCGAGAGAGCTCTGATCGGAGGACCATGACGATGCACCGCCCCCTCTCGCGTCGCACCGTGCTGCGCGGCCTCGGCACCGCCCTCGCCCTCCCCTGGCTCGAGGCGATGACGCCCCTCCAGCGGGTCGGCGGGCGCCTCATGGCGGCGGAGCCGCTGCGGCCGCTTCGTCATGCCTTCGTCTTCTTCCCGAACGGAACCCATCACGACGAGTGGGCGCCCACCGGGGAGGGAACGGAGGTCGCCCTCTCTCCGCTGCTCGCTCCCCTCGAGCGCCACAAGGGATCGATCACCTTCCTCCGGGGGCTCACCCACCGGAACGCGCGCGCGCTCGGAGACGGACCGGGGGACCACGCTCGCTCCGCCGCCGCGTGGTTGACGGGGGCGCACCCCTTCAAGACTCCGGGCACCGACATCCGGTGCGGGATGTCGATCGACCAGCGCCTCGCGGAGCTGAACGGACGGCAGAGCTTCTTCCCCTCGATCCAGCTCGGGATCGAGCACGGCCGCCGCTCCGGCCAGTGCGACTCCGGCTACGCCTGCGCCTACTCGAATCACATCTCGTGGGCGGACCCCTACACCCCGCTCACCCCCGAGGTCTCCCCCCGCCAGTTCCTCGATCGCCTCTTCCTCCGCGGCCCCGCCTCGGAGACGGAGCGCGCCCGGGCGGAGCGCCTCGCCCGCCGCAGGAGCATCCTGGACTTCGTGCAGGAGGATGTGCGACGCCTCGAAGGGCGGCTCGGCGTCCGGGACCGAAGGAAGGTCGACGCATACCTCAGCGCGGTCCGTGATCTGGAGCGGCGGATCGAGCAGAGCGAGCGGGCGGTCGCCCTCGAGGCCGAGGGCTCGGGCCTCGGCATCCCCGAGCAGGCGCCGAACTCCTACGACGAGCACGTGAGCCTGCAGATCGAGCTGATGATCCTCGCCTTCCGCCTGGACCTGACGCGGGTGGCGACCTTCATGCTGGCGAACGAGGGGAGCAACCGCTCCTACCCCTTCCTCGATGTGAACGAGGGACATCACTCCCTCAGTCACCACCGGGGAGACGAGCGCAAGATCGACGAGATCCGCCGGATCAACCTGTACCAGAGCGAGATCCTCGCGCGGCTCATCGACCGCTTCGCGGAGACCGAGGAGGAGGGGGTCCCCCTCCTGGACTCCTCACTGATCCTCTGGGGGACCGCGATCCGCGACGGCAATCGGCACGATCATCACGACCTCCCGATGCTCCTCGCCGGTCGCGGCGGGGGACGGGTCGCGCCGGGGCGGATCGTCCACACGCCGAAGGAGACTCCGGCGTCGAACCTCTTCCTCCGGATGATCGAGTGGAGCGGGGGCGGGGACGCCGCCTTCGGGGACTCCACCGGCGCCCTCGCGCTCTAGTCCTCCACCGCGCCGAGGCGGGGCAGCCACCACACCTCGCTCCCCGCGATGAGGACTCCCTGCTCCGGAGTGAACGCGCCCCGGTCGAGGAGATCGAGGAAGAGCCGCTCCTGCGCCCGCCCCGCCACGATCAGGTCGTCGAGATGGGCGAAGGGGATCGTCGTGGAGGGAACCGGAGCGAGGACCCCCGCCAGCTCCTCGGCGTAGCGCGCCCAGAGGTCCCCGTGCGGCGCGAGGAAGCCGCCGTCCACCTCGTACGCCCCGGTCCAGACGCCGACGAGGGTCGACTCGAGCTCCGCGATCGCTCCGATGGGGAGGACACGGGCGGACAGCAGCACCATGTTGACGGGAGAGAGGGTGTCGAGGCGCATGCGATGCTGGATCTCCGGGACCACGACCACCGCGCGCTGGGGCGGGGTCAGGACCGCCTCGACCTCGAGCATGGTGTCCCGCTTGAGGGTGAGCTCGTCGAGGAGCTTCGTGAGCACCCAGGAGAACTCGTCGTAGCTCGCGTTCAGCTCGGCGAAGACCCGGTCGTAGCTCTCACCGATCGCGATCAACTCACGGCTCTGGCTCGCCGCGAGGGGGAGCCACGCCTCGCGGAGCATGGCGGCGATCATGTTGATCAGGGAGAGGGGGTGGGTGAACTCCCCGTTCACCTGCATCGTCGCGTTGGTGGGGAGCTTGTCGAGGATCGAGACCCCGTACTTCACGAGCTTGTTGTTCTCGGTCATCACCCGCTGCTGCGCGGCCGCGCTCGGGGGATTCCCATCGCGGATGTCGGCGAAGAGCGGCTCCACCACCTCGTTGATGCTGCGAATCGCCCCGCCGAGCTCATTCCAGTCGGCGTCCCGGATCTCGGCCAGCTCTCCCCACTCCCCGAAGACGATGACCCCCTCCGGCACGGTCGCCCCCGAGCCGGCCTCCGCGAGGACCGCGGCCGCGGCGAGGGCCTCCTCCGCGCGCTCGGCCCTCTTGACGAGGGAGCCGCGCTCCGCGCGGAGCTGGACGAGCTCCTCCTCGACCCGGATCCGCCGCTCCTCCGCCGCAGCGGAGAGCTGTCGGAGGCTCTCGTAGTGGGAGACCTCGACGAGGGTCGTGCCCGGCGGCGCGGTAGAGCCCCCCGGCCCGGGCCCGAGGGTCCATCCCACCACGAGCCCGAACAGTGCCGCCAGGAGGATCTGAAAAGGAGTGCTTCGCATCGCAACTCTCCCTCGCGTCGGAGGCTGGGCTGGGATGGGAGCCGGAGTCCGACGCGAACCTGGCTCCCCCCGGAGGACCGGCGCACCCCAGAGGGTCCCGGTCGGCGGGGAACGGTGGCGGAGGACCGTCGATCCTACTCGGCTCCCCCCGCCGGGGCCACCGGGAGCGGGATCCTGTCGGAGCGAGCGCTCAAGGATCGCCCCCCGCAGAGCCGATGAAGGGAGGGTGGATCGTCCTCGGGGAGACCTCCCGAGGACGGAGAGCATGGAGCCCAGCGCCGCCCGTCGCGGACGCCCCGACCGGAGGTCCCCTTGAGAGCGATGACCCTGGTCCTCGTCGGGACCTGGCTCCTCACCACCCTGGCCCTCCTCGCCGCGCAGCTGCACTTCTCCCATGGGGAGCTGGTGGCGGAGCGACAGCGGGCCGCCATACCCCTGCTCGAGGACGGGGTGCAGCGGGCCTCCTCCCTCCTGCTCGGGGGGGACCGGACCGCGCTCGCGCGCCGCCTCGAGAGCTGGCGTCGCGGCGCCGGGGTCTCGACGGTGGAGCTCCGCGGTCCGGGAGGAGCGGTGCTCGCGCGCCTGCCCGGCGACGCCCCCTCGCCGACGACGGACAGGGACATCCTCCGCGACCTCCGCGGCGATGGTGCCCCGACCATCCTCGAAGGCCCCCTCCGCAGCTCCCTCGCCGGTCCCGGCTCCACCGCGCTCGGCCAGCTCACCCTCGAGCTCCCCGCGGATGCGGGGCTCCTCGCCCGGTGGCGAGAGAGGCTCGTTCAGGAGCTCGCGATCACGGCCGGTCTCTGCGTCCCGCTCCTCGTGCTGCTCGTCGCTCTCCTGCGCCGCGCGGCGCGAAGAGCCCGCACCCACGAGGACCGGCTCTCCGCCACGACTCTCGACCTCGAGCAGGAGGTCGGTCGCCGCGCCCGCACCGTGGAGCGACTGCGCGTGAGCCAGGAGCGCTACGAGCTCGCCGCTCGCGGCGCCTCCGGCGGTCTCTGGGACTGGAACCTGCGTACCGATGAGCTCTTCTACTCACCCCGCTGGAAGACGATGCTCGGCTACGACGAGAGAGAGATCGAGCCGACCCTCGAGGCGTGGCTCGGCCTCGTCCACCCCGAGGACCGGCCGGAGATGGAGAGGAAGCTCCGGCGGCATGTCGCCGGGAAGGTCGGCCTCTTCGAGGACATCTACCGCATCCGCTCCCGCTCCGGCGAGTACCGCTGGATGCTCTGCCGCGGCCTCGCGATCCGCGATGCGGGCGGCCGACCCCTGCGCGTCGCCGGGTCCCAGACCGATGTCACCGACATGAAGCGGGCCGAGGCGCGCCTGCGCCGCGAGGCGCTGCACGACCCGCTCACCGGCCTGCCGAACCGGAGTCACTTCCAGAAGGAGATCGAGGTGGCGATCGGACGGGCCCGCCTCGACGATGCCTACCGCTTCGCCGTGCTCTTCATCGATCTCGATGACTTCAAGGTCGTCAACGACTCCCTCGGCCACGAGGCCGGAGACCAGCTCCTGCGCGAGGTCTCCTCCCGCCTGAGGCGCTCGGTCCGTGTCCTCCCCCAGGAGGGGCGCCGGACGAGGGACTCGGTCGCGCGTCTGGGCGGAGACGAGTTCGCGATCCTCCTCGATGGGATCGAGTCCCGCGCCCAGGTCGAGAGCATCGCCCATCGGATCCAGGAGCGCCTGCGGGCGCCGCATCTGATCGGGAGCTCCCGGATCTCCGCCTCCGCCTCGATCGGCATCACCCTCCCGGCGGGGGCGGAGCGGAGCTCGCAGGAGCTGCTGCGGGACTCCGACACCGCGATGTACCGGGCCAAGGCGCGGGGACGCGGCTTCCACGAGTTCTTCGACAAGAGCATGCACCTCAGCGCGGTGCAGCGAATGCAGGTCGAGCGGGACATCGAGGAGGGCCTCGAGGAGCGGCAGTTCGAGCTGCACTACCAGCCGATCCTCGACCTCAACAGCGGCTGCTTCGCCGGGTTCGAGGCCCTCGTGCGCTGGAACCACCCGACCCGGGGCTTCATCGGGCCGGGCGAGTTCATCCCCATCGCGGAGGAGACCGGGCTCATCGTCCCCCTCGGGGAGTGGCTCCTCAACGAGGCGTGCCGCCAGCTGCGCGCCTGGGCGCTCGCCGACCCCTCCCGAGCCGGGAGCTTCATGGGCGTGAACATCTCCACGCGGCAGTTCGAGCTCGGGGATGTGGCCGGCATGACCGAGCGCGCCCTGCGGACCACCGGTCTCCCGCCGGAGCTCCTGAAGGTCGAGATCACCGAGAGCGTCATCATGGAGGGCTTCGACAAGACCCAGGAGATCCTCGAGCGACTCCGCGCTCTGGGAGTGCAGGTCGCGATCGACGACTTCGGCACGGGCTACTCGTCGCTGAGCTACCTGCACCAGCTCCCGATCGATGTGGTGAAGATCGACCGCTCCTTCGTCGGCGAGCTCGAGTGGGACGACCAGAAGCGGATGATCGTGAACGGCATCTGCGCCCTCGTGCACGGCCTCGGGCTCGATGTCGTCGCCGAGGGGGTCGAGACGCCGGGCCAGCTCGAGATCCTCCGGGAGCTCGGCTGCCGCTTCGGGCAGGGCTTCCTCTTCTCCCGCCCGGTCCCGGCGGACCAGGCGGAGGCGTTCCTCTTCGGCCAGCCGAGCTTCGAGAACACCTCCGGCCCCTGATCCGCGCCAACGACCGAGATCCCCGCCCCTCGCCTCCTCTTCGGCGTATCCTCCCCCCGGAAGGAGCGCGCCCATGACGATCCCCCTCTATCAGGCGGACGCCTTCACCGACCGTCTCTTCGCGGGCAACCCCGCCGCGGTCTGCATCCTCGAGGAGGAGCTCCCCGATGCGCTGCTCCTCTCGATCGCCCGGGAGAACAACCTCTCCGAGACCGCCTACCTGCGGCGAGGGGAGGACACCTGGAATCTCCGCTGGTTCACGCCGGGGGGAGAGGTGAACCTCTGCGGGCACGCGACCCTCGCGAGCGGCCACATCATCCTCACCGAGCTGGAGACCGACCGGGACCGGGTCGACTTCTCCACGGTGAGCGGCCCCCTCGGCGTCTCACGGGACGGAGGCGGCTACCGCCTCGACCTGCCATCGTGGCCGGGGCGGGAGGTGCCCGCACGGGAGGAGTGGGGCGCCGCCCTGGGGATCGAGCCCCGCGCCGTGCGGAGGACCGACCGCGACATCTACTGCCTGCTCGACTCGGAGGAGGAGGTCCGCGCCGCGGCGCCCGACTTCCGGGCCCTCGCCCGGATCGAGCTCGATGGGGTGCGGATCGATGGGGCGGGGATCGGCGCGATCGGCGGAGATGGGGACACGGTCTCCCGCTACTTCGCCCCGGCCCTCGGCATCGACGAGGATCCGGTCACCGGCTCGGCCCACTCCACCTGGGTCCCCTGGCTGGCGGAGCTCACCGGCCGAAGGGAGCAGACCTGCCGCCAGCTCTCCGCCCGCGGCGGCACGATGCGGGCGGAGCTGCGCGGGGAGCGGGTGCAGCTCATCGCGGGGGCGGTCACCTACCTGCGCGGCTCGATCGAGCTCGGCTGAAGACCACCCGGGCGGCTCAGTTCGCCGGCGCGTCCCAGCGGAACGGCTCCATCGGCAGTCCGTCCGCGTTGACCACGTTCCCTCGCACCGGGTTGTCGCTCCAGTTGTAGCGGATGTGACGGATCACCTCTCCGAGGGGATGGGTGAGGGTCACGCTCGACCGGGAGATCGTGCCGGTCGCCCAGTGCCACTCCTCCCCGTCGGAGGAGACCCCGAAGCCCGCGGCGGGGAGCCCGTCGGTCGTCTTCATCCCCTTCGCCTCGGTGAAGAAGACGCGGACGGTGCTCGCCACCGACCCTTCACCCTCCTCCGCCCGGACCACCTCGCTGAAGACCGGGCCGGTGTGCATCAGCCACTGCTCGTAGACCTTCGCCCGGGCCCAGAGGGCGAGCCTCCGCCCGACCTCCTTCTTGTTCCTCGGGTGAATGTCGTTCGCGTCTCCGATGTCGGTCGTGACGACGAGGCCGGTCTCCACCGTGACGCGATGCGCGTGGCGCTGCGCGTCCCGCAGATGAGCCCAGCCTCCCTGGTTCGGGTCGTCGGAGGCGGCCTTGAACGCCGCGAGCTGCACGATGCCGAAGGGGAAGTTCCCCTGACCCCAGGCCTGTCGCCAGCTCGTGATCATCAGCGGGAGGAGCTCCCGGTACGCCTCCGCCTGGTTGGCGTTCGATTCACCCTGGTACCAGGTCGCTCCGCGGATGGCGTAGGGGATGAACGGCCGAAGCATGGCGTCATGGATCAGCCCGGGTCCCGTGCTGCGTCTCGTCGGATCGACGGGGAGGGACGGGCGACCCGCGCCGAACCGTCCGTCGAAGGCGACCCCCGCCTCGCACAGCCAGGGGCCGTGCAGGGAGAGAAACGGCGGACGGACGGAGGCGTCGCCCGCGGGAGAGAGGCGGTAGCTGGACGGTCCGCCGGTGCCGCCTCCGGCTCCGCCGGTGTCGAGCACGGTCAGGGCGATCACATGCCGTCCCTCGGTGACGAGCTCGGCCGGGACGGTGTAGCGCCGCGGAGTGTTGTGGCTGTGGGTCGTCTGTCCCACGAGGACCCCGTCGAACCAGACCCGGTCCGCGTCGTCGAGCGGACCGAGGGTGAGGACGAGCTCGCGCCCGACCCAGCTCCGGGGGATGGCGACCCCCCGGCGATAGCGCACGATCCCGTCGAAGTCGGCGAGGCCCTCCTGGTCGCGCCAGAGTCCCGGCAGCGGCATCGTCCCCCACTGAGAGTCATCGAAGCCGGTCTCGATCCAGTTCCCCTGGCCGCCGCCGGCGACGCGATGGTCGCGATCCCGCGCGAGCTGCTCCTCCCACCAGGGCTTCATCGACTCCTCGTAGCGGGCGACCGCCGCGGCGTGCTCCTCCCGGATCCTCGCCTGATCCCGGTTCGCCCACTTCGCGACCTCGACCTCGAACTCGGCGACCGACGCGCCGAAGAGGGGGTGCTTCCTGAGAGAGGCCCGATCGGTCCACGGCTCCGCCCGGGTTCCGCCCCAGTGGATGGCGAGCAGGCCGACCGGCACATCGAGGGCCGCGATGAGCTCGAGCGCGAAGGCGGTCCCCACCGCGGTGAACTCACCGATCGTCTGGGGGGTCGCGACGGTCCAGGTCGCGCCGGTGGTGAACTCCGGCTTCGTGGAGAGCAGGTGCGAAGGCCGGATCACCCGCAGGCGGGGGTGGTCCCCGCCGAGGATCACCTCGTCGGCCCCGTCGGAGGCGCTGACCGACCACTCCATGTTCGACTGCCCGCTGCACACCCAGACCTCACCGACGAGGACATCCTTGCAGACGATGTGCTCCTCGCCGCTTCGGATGTGCAGGGAGCGCCCGAGGTCACTCGCCTCGAGAGCGGGGAGATCGACACGCCACGCGCCGCTCTCCTCCACCTGGGTGGAGACCTCATGAGGACCGAATTGGACGGTGACGGTGCTCCCCGGCTCCCCCCGCCCCCAGATCGGGACGGCGACGCCCCGCTGGAGGACGGCGTGATCGGAGAAGACCGATGGGACCTCGAGCTCCGCGGACAGGGTCGGCGAGACGAGGAGCAGGACGAGGAGAAGGGGTGCGAGCAGCGAGCGGGACATGGGTTCACCTCCGTCGGCATCATGGGCGGGGAGCCCGGGCGTGCAAGAGACCTCGGGCGGAGAGCTCGGGGCTGGGTCCTCGGGGCTGGACTGGGCGGGAGCCCGCGAACTCTCGATGGAATGTCCTGGCCCGAGGGGGTCCCGCGGG
>Ga0208150_1000654_pt1 | contig 13380 bp, 8 predicted proteins | sample DEB08_DNA_8_FD_184534 | JGI IMG/M metagenome (GOLD analysis project Ga0208150, IMG submission 184534) | Aqueous microbial communities from the Delaware River and Bay under freshwater to marine salinity gradient to study organic matter... | ecosystem: Environmental > Aquatic > Marine > Coastal ...
GACCCGGAGTTGCACCAGAAGAAACTGGTACCGGCGGGTATTCATAACACGCCGCTCGCCAATCCACCGGTCGTGGTCAATAACGATGAGCAGGAGATCCTCACAGCGCTCGGTCTTGCCTGAACATACAGGCGGCACACTTTTATGTCCGCGTCGAAACAGGTAGACTTTTCGCACTCTCGATTACTCTGCCGTCGTCGGCAGCTGGCGAAATAAGGGGATCACATCATGGATCAGACTTTTTCCGAAATCCTCATCATGGCGTTGACCGGCATCTTCCTGCTGGTTCTGTTGCTGTTTCTGATCATGTTTGCCTCCGTGGCATCACTTTGGTTCAGAGCGATGGTTTCGAGGGCCAAAATCGGCCCGATCCAGCTGGTCGTAATGAAGCTCAAGAGAATTGATCCGCGGGTGATTGTAGACACCCGAATTAATGCGGTTCAGGCCGGGCTGGCGAATGAAGTCACAACTTCAGAAATGGAATCTCACGTTCTTGCCGGGGGAAATGTTCAGTTGGTTGTGCGTGCGATGATTGTTGCTCAGCGTGCCCGGATCCCCCTGAACTGGGACACGGCTTCAGCAATCGACCTCGCCGGACGCAATGTACTGGAAGCAGTTCAGACCAGTGTAAAAACCAAGGTGATCGACTGCCCTGATCCGCAACGTAGTCGAAGGCCAACGCTGGATGGCATTGCTCGGGATGGGATTCAGCTGAAGGCCCGCGCACGAGTGACCGTGCGAACCAATATTGGTCAGCTCATTGGGGGAGCGACGGAAGAAACAGTGATCGCCCGAGTCGGTGAGGGAATTGTTTCCGCGATTGGCTCCTGCGAGACTCACAAAGACGTCCTGAAGAACCCGATGCTCATCGCCAAAGCAGTGCTCGCGAAGGGGCTTGATTCGCAGACAGCCTACGAGATCGTCTCCATTGACATTGCCGATATCGACGTCGGCGATAATGTTGGTGCAAGGCTGCAGGAAGACCAGGCTGAAGCTGACAAGCGAATTGCTCGAGCACATGCCGAAGAGCGACGCGCTGCTGCGGTCGCGGAAGAGCAGGAGATGAGAGCGCTCACTCAGGAAAATCAGGCTGAAGTCGTCCTGGCCGAAGCCGAAGTCCCCAAAAGTCTTGCCGAGTCCTACCGCAGGGGGCTGCTGCGGGCCGGCGACAGCAATTCCTGATTGCCACTCCCCTCGCCTTGCACATGATGCCGCCCGCTCTTTGACTGCCAGAATTCCTAATCTCCCTGCTGTCTTCTGAGAATCCACGATTCGCGGAAAATCACGATTTGTCTTCCGGCAGGAATAAGGTAGTGCTGGTAACAGCAGGTGTGCGCAGATCGCAATTCTTGTTCTCGATCCGCACCTGGCCCCCTCAGGCAGTGGAATTCCGCGGATGAATCAGCCGCCCCAATCCAACCCCAGCCCAATGCTGCTGCCGGCTGATGGCAGAACTCTGTATCGCACATGGGGTGCCCACAGAACTGAAGCGGGCACCCAATTTCGGGTCTGGGCCCCAAATGCTGACGAAGTCTCGGTCATTTGCGACAGGAATCACTGGCAGGCTGGCCACGATTCTCTCGAATCCTCCGACAATGGCGTTTGGTCCGGACTGATCAGCCACATCCAGTCCGGAGAACGTTACAAGTATGCCATCCGCACGCGCTCCGGGCAGTTGCTGGAAAAGACGGATCCAGTCGGATTCTTCAGCGAGATGCGCCCGGCCAATGCGTCAGTCGTCTGGCGGCTGGACCAGTTTCAGTGGAACGATGCGGAATGGCTGAAACGCAGGCAGGAAACAGACTGGCAAACCAGTCCATTAGCTGTTTATGAGTTGCATCCAGGGTCGTGGAAGCGCGCCGATGGCGGTGCTGAGTTTCTGAATTATCGACAACTGGCTCATCAACTGGTGGACTACCTGATCCCACTGGGATTTACGCACCTGCAATTGATGCCCGTCACGGAACATCCGTTTGACGGTTCATGGGGGTACCAGACGACTGGTTACTTTGCTCCAACGTCTCGATTTGGAACGCCCGACGATTTTCAATACTTCGTTGACTACCTGCATCAACATCACCTCGGCGTTCTGATCGACTGGGTCCCGGGGCACTTTCCGGTCGATGGACATGGACTTGCCGGATTTGACGGCACTTGTCTGTACGAGCATGCCGATCCACGACAGGGGTTTCATCCGGACTGGAACACACTGATCTTCAATTACGGACGACAGGAAGTCCGGGAGTTCCTGCATTCCAGTGCTCGCTTTTGGTGTGATGTCTATCACGTGGACGGGCTGCGCGTTGATGCCGTCGCCTCCATGCTTTACCTCGATTACTCCCGGGCGGACGGCGAGTGGATCCCGAATGCAGAGGGAGGTCGCGAAAACACTGATGCGGTCCGTTTCCTGCAGGAACTGAATACCGAACTGCATGCACAGCACCCCGGGATTCTGACCATTGCTGAAGAGTCCACAGCATGGCCAGGTGTATCGCGGCCCTGCTACACGGGCGGTCTTGGGTTTACACTCAAATGGGATATGGGGTGGATGAACGATACGCTCCGCTTCCTGCAGCGCGAACCGGTTCACCGCAGATTCCATCTGGATGATCTGACCTTCCGCAGTGTCTATGCGTCCTCAGAAAGTTTCGTGCTTGCCCTCTCACACGATGAGGTTGTCCACGGGAAAAAATCCCTGATCTCACGAATGCCCGGTGACCAGTGGCAGCAGTTCGCAGGTCTGCGGCTGCTGTTGTGCCTGCAGTACGGAAATGCCGGCAAGAAACACAACTTCATGGGCACAGAATTCGGCCAGTGGGGTGAATGGAACTTTGAGACGGAACTGGACTGGCCACTGCTGGAATTTGAAACGCATCGAGGAATCCAAAGGCTGTGCGGCGATCTCAATTCCACCTATACCGGCACAGCGGCACTGCATGCGGGAGATCACCAGCCCGGTGGTCAGCAGTGGCTGATCGGTGACGACACGGAAAACTGTGTGATCGCCTGGATCCGCTCAGCTGAAGACCAGACAGAGCACGTGCTCGTCGTCAGCAATTTGACACCTGTCGTTCGCCACGATTATCGGATTGGCGTCCCTGCAGCGGGTCGCTACATCGAGATTCTGAACAGTGACGACCGGAGGTATGGTGGCTCCGGGGTCAGTAATGCAGAGATGACTGCGGCGGAAGCGAAACCTGCTCACGGATGTGAAATGAGTATCGCATTGTCGCTGCCCCCACTGGCCACTGTTTTTCTGCAGCACCGGTCCGACGCGTCGAACATCTGACGCTTCGCCATTCCCCGGGGTTGAAGTGCGTGGTCTCGCGTTGCTGCCGCTTCGAAGCCTGCCGAGCAGATTGCGTCCATCCAGCGTGTTGATCACAATGGAACAGTGACATTACTTCGCGCAGATTGAAGGTCCAGACACGGGGAGCCGCAGAATGCATCATCTCAGCCGACGACTGTTACTTCAGGCCGCGGGCTCCGCAATGCTGCCGGCGGGGCTTGCAGCAGCATCAGGGGGGCAAGTTGCCGGACTGAAAATTGCGCCATTCCGAATTGATGTCACGCCTCCCAACGGACATGGCTGCTGTGGCGGCTGGATCAAACCAATCGAAGGCGTCGACGACGCACAGGAAGCTGCCGGATTCGTACTGCTGGGAGCCGGTGACCCCATTGTGGTCTGCGCCGTTGACTGGACCGGTATCCTGAACACCGCCCATCTGCGCTGGCGATCAGCCATGGCCGACGCCGCGGGAACAACACCGGATCGGGCAGCCGTTCAGTGCGTGCATCAGCACAACGCTCCCTTCGCCTGCCTTGATACTCAAAAGTTGATTACAGAGCAGGGCGACCTTCCCAACACCATGATCCCTGAGTTCTTCGAGCAGTGTCTTGAGCGATTAAGCGACGCCATTCGAAACGCGGTTTTGCGGGCCGTACCGTTGACACACATTGCTCACGGCAGCGGAGAAGTCCTTCAAGTGGCATCAAATCGCCGAATTAATCTGAGCCCTGATGGTCGCATTGTCAGCATGCGGGGCAGTTCCTGTCGTGATGAGAATCTGCGGGCCATGACGGAAGGTTTGATTGATCCGCAGTTGCGGACGGTAGCTTTTTGCAATGGCGATCAAAAAATTGTCTGCTGCCACTACTACGCAGTGCACCCAATGAGCTACTACGGTGACGGCCGCGCCAGCAGTGATTTCACCGGCCTTGCCCGCAGGAAACGGCAACAGGAAACACCGGATTGCCTGCAGATCTACTTCACGGGTGCCGCCGGGAATATCGCTGCCGGCAAATACAATGACGGTTCCCGCGAGATGCGAGCGATTCTTGCCGATCGAGTCTACGAGGGCATACTAAGAGCTGACGCAAATCTTCAACATGCGGAAATCGACGCTGTCTCATGGAGCACCGCAGATCTGTTGCCTGAAGCCCGAATGAGTCCTTCTGATGAAGAACTGGCGGCAGCAATTTCCAATCGTTCGCTGCGTGTCGTTGGCCGAAATCGACCTGCTTTTGAACTGGCCTGGAAGCGGCGAGTTGAAAGCGGACTTCCAATCACACTCAGCAGACTGAAGATCAATGATGTGAACATGCTGCATCTGCCTGCGGAGTCTTTCATTGAATATCAACTTCGAGCAGCGAGTATGGCAGACAACCAGTTTGTCGCTGTTGCTGCTTACGGAGACGGCGGACCATGGTACATTCCGGTCCGCGAAGCATGGTCGCAGGGGGGCTACGAAGTCAGCGTCGCCTTCTGTGCGGAAGCTGTCGATGACGAATTGACGGCAGGAATCAGGAAACTCATGACCAGCGGCTGATACACCTCAACCGACATCAGCAACAGGACTACTGTCAGCCCTGCACGACTTCAGCGACATTCTGAACAGGAATCGGTTCATGCTGCGTTATCTTGTTTTGATCGCTTTACTGTTTCTGCCGGAGACCTGCGCGGGGCAGTCCTCAACGCTGAAAAAACAACTCACGCAGCCCTTTCCAAAGCTGTTCCCGGAACTTTATGGCTGGACTGATACCTGCAATGTGTGGGTGCTGCGCGATGGGTCAAAAGCGCTTCTGATTGACTTCGGAAACGGCTCCGTCATGACGGCTCTGCATGATGCCGGCATTAAGGAAATTGACCGAGTTCTGCTGACCCATCATCATCGTGAGCAGTTTCAGGGACTGCTGCTGCCCGACGCACCTCGCCCCCCCGTTTACGTCCCTGCAGAAGAACGCAGGCTGTTCGAGTCGCCTCGAAGCTTTCGCCACTGGTTTCCCTCTCTGGGTGACGAGTATTCCGTTTACGGCGCCAGCTACGTACGCCCCGCAGCGCACGCGCTGGTGCCTGCCGACGTACTCAGTGATGGTCAGACCATTCGCTGGGGACGCTTTGAAATTCGCTGCGTCAGCACGCCCGGAAACAGTCCTGGCAGCATGAGCTTTCTGATTGCATCAGGCGGTCAACGGTTCGCTTTTACAGGCGATCTGATTCACGATGGGGCGAGAATGGTGACATGGTATGACAGCGAGTGGGACTATGGATTTGGAAAAGGCATCGACACGCTGCTGAACTCCGTCTCCAGACTCCAGATCGCAAGGTCAGACATCCTGCTGCCAGCCCATGGCGGTGTGATCCGGAATGCGTCATCGCAGTTGACGCAGTACCAGCGCAAACTGGTGGATTTTCGCGCCGCATATGTTCGCGGCTACCCGGTATTCGACTCAGCTCCCGAGGATCGTGATTCGCTTTCCGTTCCAACCGAGGTGCCTCTTGTCAGTCGCGTTACGCCTCATGTGTACAAGCTGAGTCATCAAACTCAGGGCAAGAACTTTGCCATGATCGTCTCCGATTCCGGCAAGGGGTTAATTCTTGACTGTGGATTGATGCCCGAATCGATGCTGGAGGAAATCATCGTCGGCATGCGGACTCACCTGGGGTTGCGCGACATTGATGCCTTTTGGATTTCTCACATGCACGGAGACCACTTTTTGATGGGCCCCGTCCTGCGTGAAAAATACGGGGCGGAGTCATGGACTTTGGATATGATCGCGGATCGGTGCGAAAATCCACGACGTTATGACTACGCGGCACTCGTTTCCGCATATGGCGACGGCTTTGATGGGATGCCGGTGGATCGGTCAATTCGCCGCGGAGAGAGAATTGAGTGGGAGGGTTACACACTGCAGGTCGACTGGATGCCGGGCCAGACTGAATTCGGCTGCTGCCTGTGGCTTGAGATTGACGGACAGCGAATTGCCTTTACTGGTGACAATCTTTTCGGGAATCCTCGAGCACCGGAACAGGACGGACATGAAGCAGTGGTCGCAAGGAACAGCTGCATTTTTGAAGAGGGGTACCGGTATGCCGCCCGCTACCTGAAGGACCTCCAGCCGGATATTCTGATCGGCGGACATTCATGGGTGATGCAGTCGCCTCAGGCATTCATCGAGAGATACCTGAACTGGTCAGAATCGATGATTACGCTCTATACAGAACTTCTGCCTGGGGACGGCTATGAATATGGATTTGACCCGTACTGGGTTTCCGCATATCCCTACCGCGTTGACCTTGCCCAACAGTCTGAAGCCGAGGTAACGATTTCCATTCGGAACTTTCGCACACAGCACCAGAATTATCGCGTTGTTCTGCAACTGCCGCAGGGTGTCTCAGCCGATCGACGTGTGCTTCAGGGAATCACGGCTCCAAACGCTCGCTCACAGGAAAAGATCAGGCTGCGGCGTACAGCAGACTCGGAAGACCCGGAAAATCGGGCTCCGGAGATTGTTCCTCTTGATATCACCCTCGATGGCAGGAAATACGGCCAGCAATTTGACTTTATCCTTCGCCGCACGGCTGACACCCGGGACGGCATGTGACGCGGTCTCAAATAGTAACAGACTGCGTCACATTTGCTGGCAGACAGTGGCTCAAAGTGCTGCCTGCTGTCCGGCAATGCCACGTTCCAGTTTCAAAGCCTGATTCTGGTGATGTCTGGCCTGATCAAGTTCTCCTTGTCCGCGTAATGCATCCGCCATCATCCGGTGCACTTTGGAACGGTCGGAGCGGAGAGCCAGAGACTTTCTGAGGTCAGCCTCCGCCTTTTTCCAGTCACTGAGCGCAATGTAGATCTCACCGCGTGTCGACAACAGGTCCGCATGATCCGGCATTAATCTGATCGCCTCGTTCGCATATTCCAAAGCCTTCACAGGCTTCGCCGGCTGGCTGCGCACCAGAGCTATGGCAAGGTTATTCAGGATTCCGGGATTTGAATTGCGTGCTGTATGCGAGGCAATCTCCAGCCAGCTGACGGCCTCATCATAGCGTTTGAGATCGAGTGCAAAGGCAGAGAGTGTATTCAGGATATCCAGGCTGCAGGATCCTTCTGCTCGCAGTGAATTCAGCGTTCGCATTGCATCATCCGCAGCAGGACTCCGACTCATCACAAGGCGAACCAGCCGGTCGATACTCTCCATCGCTATGGGATTTCGAGCCTCGCCCTTCACGGTGCTGATTGCAGTCGTCAGAAGTCGAATCAGGCGTCTTCCATGCAGACGGTCGCTGACTTTCGGCATGGCTGCGACGTTTCGCTGCAGGATCAGACCGGACAGTTCTGTTTGCTGATCGAAGTATTCGACAAGAGCTTCCCCATAAAGAGCCAAAACAGCCGTGTCTGCTGTGGGAGCCATTTCGACATTGCTGAAATCTTCCGCCAAAAGTTCGATGACCTCTGATGGGCGTTCCAGACTCAACAGGATTTCTGCAAGCTGCCGTTTCAGTCTGATATCGCCTGGGTTTTCCCCCTGCTTTCTGCGAATCTTCGCAAGTTCTGATTCAGCCAGAAGGCTCGCTTTACCACCGCTTCCAGCCTTGATCAACAGTTCGGTGTTGTAGCGAAGGAATTGCGGAGAGGTCTCCAGTTGTTTCTGCAGCAGATCAGCGGCTTCCTCATACTCGCCTCGCAGATCGTGCAGCCAAACAACGGTAATAACGTCCTGTTCAGTTGCATCCGATGCAATTGCCCGCTGCCGATAAAACTCCAGACTTTCTGACAGTCTGTCCGGGGGGATCACGCAATTCATTCTGCTGACGTCCAGCAACGCTTTGATCGCACGCAAATTTCTCGGATTCAACTCAATGGCGCGAAGTAGCCCGGAACAGACAACATCACAGAATGCTGCAGACTTCTTAATCAGGTCCTCCGCAATCATTGTCTCCATTCGGCTCAGTGATCTGGCCAGCGTTTCGTCATTGTCGCGTTGATAACTTCGATTCAGTAAATCCCGTGCAGCCTGCGGATCACCGTTCAGATAATACGCTTCGGCCAGCCTCGTGATCACATCCTGTTTATGAGGCTGTTCAGCGATCAGAGCTTCCAATCCTGCAACGGCAAGACGAGCGGTCTCGGAGCGGATCTCTTCGGGCCGTTCCAGCACGATCTGCAGTTTCAACAGATTCAGATTCAAGTCCGGACTGTGATTAGCCGCATCCTGAAGAGCACATTCAGCCAGTTGCCACTCGCGAGTCATCATGTAGACACGAGCCAGCGTACGAGCCGCCTCTCGATTGCCCCGACTTTCCCGCAAGACCGCGTGCAGTTGTGTCAGAACATCTTCTCGAGTCAGTCCAAAAACGTCTTTGTTGTTCAGTGTCTGTCTCAGAAGCCACAGTCGAGCGTCGGGGCTGCCGGACCGTACAGGATCCACGTAGCGACCGAGGACCTGCAGAGCCTTCGTGGGGTGATTTTCCGTCAGGTAGAGATCTGCCTCCTGGATTGCATAGCTTGAATTGGAGGGCTCAATCTGTCCAAGGGCACTCAGGCAGAGATGCTGCTGTTCGTGATCCTCGCTTTGAATCGCGAGTTGCAACGCATCTTTGAAGTCCGCCAGTCGTGTTGACGGGTCAGAATTTGTCTCGCCCCAACCGCTCGCCAGAAAAAAAAGCGTGACTGCGAGCAGCAACGGTGCTGAAGGATAAAACAGCGAGAGATCACGTGAGTAGAACCAGTTCACCGCCGCTTCAGCTGCATCGCGGCGACTCTTGTCCAGATTCGGCAAAGGACTCAACTGTGTGAACGGCTGAACACCGTCGAGGAATGAATTCTGTCCGCCGGTGAATTCCCGAACTCTCCGACGACGAACGCGGTTGACTTCCCGCCCCCGGCTGTCCTGATCTTCATCCATGGTTCAGCCTCCCACTCTAAAATACTGTACGAATTGCACGATCAACATCAGCGCGCTCACCACGGATGTCAGACCGAGTAAGCCTGCACTGCGGACCTGCTCCAACTCGGTACGGCTGACGAAATCCTGCGTCGATGCGGCATCATTTTCGGTGGGTGAATCCTCCCGCTCGGACAATTTCACTTCTGCGGGAGCCAGACTGCTCACTTGATAAACCGGAGGCAGCGGTGCCACCCAGCGATTCCACGCGTCAGTAAACGAATTGCCACTTTTGCATTCCTCCGAATCCCTGATTATTTCATCCGCCCCCCCTAACGGAACCTTGCGCCCGGTTACAGTCTCCCCCATCAGCGGGATCGGAGCACAGAGCAGCAAAACGATGTGATCAACACACCAAATCATGGCGACACCAGCGATCAGCCAGTCAAGTCGCCAGAAGACACCAGCAGTTCCGGAGGAAAAATCAATCCCGGTCCAGTGCACCATCATGATGCCAAAGACAGTCGCACCAACACTTGTCATCAGGCCGATCCCCAGCGTGCCGGCCAGCAGCAGAAAATGATGCGTGATCGATCGTCTCAGGAACATCACCAGTCCCGTACACGTCAGCAGCAACACCCAGGGTGAAGCCGCACCACCGCGGAAATAGCGGTCATCCACCACTTGTTCGGCAAGGTGGACTCCCTCAACATCCACAAAGTGAAGAAACCCCGCTGCATGAAGAATCGCCGACGACTGACTGGCGATGGTGCTGTGCCAGCTTTGATCAACTGCTGACTGAACATACGGCGGCAGTCGCACCATTAAGGCCAGCAGGACCGCGACTGCTGCCACCGTTCTCAACGGAATCCAGTCCCGGCGAGACAGCGCCCACGCGATAATACTGAAGGAAACCCCGACGCAGGCCAGCCATGCCGACCCTCGGAACATGGCACCGACGAAGAACAGAATATTGAAGAACACCAGCAACAGATGTTCAAATTTCCAACGTTCGCGAGCCTGAATAAAGTGGCGAACTGTGATCCAGCCCACAATCACAAGGGCAAATGGAAAACTGCTGACCAATGGATTTGCGGTGGACTGAAGAGTGAACCAGACGATCGATGGCAATTGCGCCAACAAAAGCAGCGGCAGCAACACGCTTCGATGTTTGTTTTTGCTCTCAATATCAACCGGTACAGCATCAACCGGTACAGCTTGCGACATGCTCTTTCACCCCCAGATAACTTCGATTCAGATCGCGGAGTCAGGCGGGAATGATTGTTCGTGCTTTGCTCGTTTAAACTAAGGGTTTGCCCCTCATTTCTTCGGAAATCCCCACTGCAACGGTCAGACTTTTCTGATGTACGGAGACGAACATTTTCGCGGTATGGATCGGTTTGTTGAGCTGCACCCGCGAAAACTCGTGGTTGAGTCCATTGGCACACATCTGTGCCCGGGACTCAACAGCAAAGCCGCATCTGCTGATGCAAAGCGGAAACTCATACGCTGCTGCTCAGCAGCATCGACGCAGAGAATCATGTTGCAACATGGCAAACAGTTGCGTCACGACAACAACAGTTCCGGTAGCTCATCGGATCTGGTCCCGGGCAGGGGAACGTTGTCAGCCGCTCGAAATGTAAAGACTGCGGACAGCTTCGGCGTATCGGAGTAATTTCGAGTCGCTGAGTGGAAACAACGAGCATGAAACAGCAGCAGATCTCCGGGGGCAAGCTGTGTTCGAATGGCTGAATTCAGGACCGCACGATTTTCTTCGAGATCAGTTCGCAGAAACTTTTCCTCATCGAAACGTCTTTGCTCGAAGTGTTGCCGGTGAGTTCCGGGCAAAAGCTGCAGACAGCCATTTTCAGCGTTCTCAGCTCCCAGGGCAATCCACGCATTAATCAGTTCCGGCGTGGAAAATGACCAGTAACGGATATCCTGGTGCCAGCCCGTGTCGCTGCTGAACTGCGGTTGTTTGGTCATGATACAGTTATGATGAGCCAGCGGCATCACGATGCTCGGACCCAGCAGCTGCTGTAACGGGCCCAGCAGAAACGGCTCCCGAACCAAACGCAGAAAGATCGGGTCTCTGCTGATCGCCTGACGCAGGCGACGAACTGTCTGCCCCCCCGGCGCGTCATGGGAAACCGGAGCCCCCGGATAGTTGAGATCTGCCTCGAACTCAATATCGCCCTCCAGGGCAGATAGCTGACGGAACGAAATCTGACGAATCTGATTCACGTAGTCCGCAGGGATACACCCACGCAGAATCAGAAACCCCGAATTTCGAAATTCCTCAAGCTGACCTGGCGTCAGATGCTCTGATAGCTGCGAACTGGACATCAGCACTATGACTCCGCTGGGATCAGAACGCCGGCCGCAGTAACCGATTGATTCACCGCGATGACTTCCACAATGGGAGCCGCCCCACCACTGACCCTCTCGATATTCTTGCCTGACCGGACAGCTTCACAAGCTCCTGGAGGCAGAATCTCAACTCCAGCAATCAGGAAATCCCACTCAGAACTTCACAAATCCGATCTTCGGACACCGACACGGCAGTTCCCAGCTTCTGAGCCCCAAGCTGTACGCGATACTCCTGAATCAGCCAGCGTGCGTGATCAAGCAGAGGATGAGTGCGATTCTGTCGCTCCAGCCGCAACTGCACTTCTTCCACCATCTGCTCTAAAGTCTGGATTCGGGAGTCCACAGATGATTCCGTCTTCAGCCCCCCGGAATTCAGTCGCTGAATCCTCAACTGGACCGCAGTCAGATAGCGTGGAATCTGGATCAACCATGGCCATGGAGTCTGTGAGAACAGATGAGGATGAATCAGCCCATTAACCTGTCTCTTCAGATTCTCAACAATCTGCTGCCAGCCCGGTCCCCTGGTGTTTTCAAGCAGCCTGCGAGTCTCGTGATACTTGCGAAACAACTGCGGCAGAAACTGAGTCAGTTCCTGAGCCACAACGCCCAGACGCTGCCGTCCGAGCTGGCTGCTTTTTGCAAACTGCTGAGGCGTGCGCGGAAGATCACCTCCCGACAGAAATGCTCGCTCAGTCATCAACATCGCGATCTCATCGCTGAAACGAAGACCACGAATAGATGAAGCCTGAAGTCGCAGTTGGGATAATCCGGGCAAATTGTCCACCTGGTTCCGGATGCGCTTCGTATTCGTCAACAGAAACAGACGGCGAAGACCGGACTGAAGGACACTCTGAGCTTCCTCGGACGTTCTGCATAGCGTCAGGCTGACACTGTCCTGATCATCCCTGACAGACGGAAACGCCCGGATTTTCATCCCGGCACGACGCACTTCGATCGACGCCGGAATATCAGCAAAATCCCAGTCTCGAAATCCCGTTCGATACCACTGCTGTTCTTCAGGTGGAAGCTGTGGTTGCGGGCTGTCAGTTTTCGAATTCCCGGCCACCTGCTCACGGACACTCACGGCATCCCGCCCTTCCGCGATAATTGCCTGATCGTCTGCCAGCACTCGGATGTTGAATCGCAGATGATCCGGAATTTGCGATGGAGTGAATTCATTCGCCGGAATCGACTCGCCACAAAGACGCGACAGCCTGACCGCAATTTCCTGAAGCAGATTGCCGTGCCCAAACTCCAGGTCGGATGCCACGAGGGCTGCTGTTTCCGGTGCTGGTACAAAATGCCGACGCAGCGTCTTGGGAAGGCTGCGTATCAAAGCCAGCACCTTCTGCTCAAGCAGACCCGGAACCAGCCAGTCCAGTTGCTGCTCGTGCAACTGATCCAGCGCTTCGGCCGGTAGAGACAGTGTAACCCCGTCCGCATCGCGCCCCGGGTCAAGCTGATACTTCAATGGCAGAGTCAGCCCGCCAAAAACAGCGGTTTCCGGAAACAGCCGTGACTGCCGCTCGCGATGCTTTTGATCAGAAAAATCATTGATGTCGAACCGCAGCAGCTCGGGATGGGAGCGACAGGCTCGCTGATACCACTTCTGAAGACTCAGCCGATCACCGCAGTCTTCCGGAATCCGACTGTCATAGAATTCGAACAGAACCTCGTCGGCCGGCATCAACTGTTCTGTTCGCGACCTCGCCTGCATCTCTTCAAGCTGCTGCAGCACGCCGTGATTGTGCTTCAGAAAGGGGAAATCCCCCCCCCACCCAAAAGACGTTGCCGTCTCTTCGGTATTGCGTCCCGGACGCAGTCGAGTTCTTCCACGGGCAA
>Ga0208150_1000657_pt1 | contig 13345 bp, 9 predicted proteins | sample DEB08_DNA_8_FD_184534 | JGI IMG/M metagenome (GOLD analysis project Ga0208150, IMG submission 184534) | Aqueous microbial communities from the Delaware River and Bay under freshwater to marine salinity gradient to study organic matter... | ecosystem: Environmental > Aquatic > Marine > Coastal ...
CTATGCTAGAAGAATCCGCTATCTCGAAATTGAATGTGTATTGAACCGTAGAACCGTCTGCTACGTAACTTAATCTTGGTGTTGTCGCTGATGTTGTCATTAATTTTTTTCTCCTACATATTTAGTGGTTTTACCTAATCTGCTTATACATCCAGTTATAAACCTCGTTGTTTGGTTGACCGTTGAGTCTGGTCTCCTGTGCCTCCCTGGTCAATCTACGTTGGTCCCTTGTGTGTTTCCTGTAATCTAAAATCTCTGTCATGTAATCATACATCAACATCCTGTATAAGGCCCTGGTGTACCATAGACTCTGGAATGGAGCAAGACTGCCCACTTCTTTGGAAAACCTGCTGGCAGTCCTCTTGAACATCTCACCGTCATCTATGTCCTTGGCCCATACTAGACCTCCCACCGCGGTGTCTGAAAAATTGTTCATGTAGGTTATTGCGTCACTTATCACCGGTCCAACTATCTGTCTCAACACTTGGTCATCGTTCATGGTCCTAACCACTTTCTCCTGTGACATCTGTCTGATGAAAGGTGTAGCGGCCATCATGGCAAAATCACCAGCCAGTCCACCAACACCAGACACTGTCAGTGATCTCGCTACCAGTTCACCCGGATCAGTGATTATCTGACGTCCCGCAGTGGCTTCTTTTAACTGTGTGACAACGGCACCCATCATAGTGAAAGTGCCAATCAGGCTGACTATGGGCCAGATGTTGTCTATCTCGTCTAGGGCATTGACTATTTCACCTTCCCCGTTCTTGACTGCCTGTGCCCTCATGAATCTCCTGGCAAGCACTTTCCTTTGGTAAGTTATAGGGTGCGTCTTGAACTGTGTCATAAGTTTTAGGAATCCACCCGCTGGACCCGTGTCCGTGTCTAGGAAGAATCTACCCGCGGCCTTGTCAAACTCCGATGGTTTGATCACCATGGTGTCAACGGCATCCCTGACCACACTCAACAATCTAGATTGTATGCTGGCCTCAACGCTCAATGGTGTGTCTATGCTTTCCCTCAAAGCGTATATGTCTAGGCCCCCGTCAGAATCCAACGGTTGTCTCTGTAATAGGTCATCCCAATCTTTTTTGAATATTCCAAATTTTTCAAACTGCGACCTGAATTGAGGTGTAAGATCATCCCATTGTGTGTTTGATTTAATCAGTCTGCCCATGTACCCCTGGTACATGCCTCCAACTGCTTTCTGTAGGCTTTCCGTCCACCAGTTCAATCCACTATATTTGAATATTGCTTTGGCATAAGCACTGGTGCCCCTCTCCCATTTGCTCATGTTACCAAAATTATCCACCAAGCCAAACCTTTCACCCGCGTTGTTCAACCACGCTTGGCTGAAGTCGTGTACCATCAGATTGTAGTTCCTGGTATTCCTAGCATTGCCTGTAAAGTTCTGTACCCTGAACACTGTTTTTAATAATTCTCCCAAAGGCAGATTGAACACGTTACGTCCACTCCATAGTATTGTAGCAACGTCCATTATACTGGTTATCACAGCACTACCCAACCTAGCACCTGCCTCAACGGCACGCACTGAACTCAAGGTCCTTGCCAACTTGCCCGCACTTTCAACTATGTGCGGATTGATCGACTGATCCATGTAATTGATTGCGGCCCTGGTTATAAGACCGTGTTTATCTCCCGACTTGGTACGTATGGCCTGTTCGATGAGATTGAATGCGGATTTTGGATTGTCACCAAATGTTTTTGCCAGTGCCACGGTCCTTCCGGTTTCCGTGATCTGTCCCAGCATCATCTGTAAAGCATTCTGATCGTAACTGAATTCCCTAGATAGGAACAACAGGTCATCACCGTTATTGAATTTGAGTCTGGCCTGTCCTTGGTTGTCTGGGAAGTAGTTCTTGACGAGGTCGTCAACGTCTCTCCACCCTTTGCCTTCCTTGACAATCAGTTGATGTATGTCTCGGGCCAAATCCCTGCGACTGTTGACGTCTCCGATCTGTTTGCTGATCCTAGGTGCCACCGCGTCTACGAATTCTTGTTCTGTGAATTTTTCAACTTTGGATTTTTCCCATCTCACTTGTATACGATTACGCGTCACCCTGAATGGTTTCAACATGGCCAAGGTCATCTTGGTGCCTGGCACGTGACTGCTGTGGAATATAAAACTCCTAGCTATGTCTCTAGCCACTGTGTCTCCAGTGACCGCTGGTTTTACCCTGTTGGTGTCAAAGTTGTCGATCTGGTTGATGTATTCCCTTATGAAGTTATCACTGTTTTCCTGGTTGTCCATGTATTTGAACAGTGCGTTGGTGTCTTCTCCACCCAGTATGTCTTGTACGTCCCTACGGAAATTACCATCTATTATCTGTGATTCATTCCTCATCAGCAGTTCCAATGGTTGCTTGCCGTACGTGTAATTCGTGTTGAATATTTTACCAACTACCACGTTACGATATAATTCGTTCTCTGATTGTTTAGGATACACCTGTTTCAAGGTCTCAACATCTTTGACCACGTCGTCTAACCATTTCAGTGTTTTCTGTTCGCTGTCAACCAATCCCAAGGCATCGTCGTGTAGTTTCTCATTGACTGCTTTGTTGATCCTGGCCAGGAATGTGTCAAGGTATGATTCGTTTGTGATCGGGTCTATGCTCTCGAGGTCTTTGCCCTGTGTGTTTAGATCAACCTGTAGTTCGGTGTATTCTTTCTCAAATCTCTGTCTTACGTTGTCATCCAGTATACGTCCCGTGCCTGCTAGTTTACTTTTTACTATGTTCCAACAACTCTCTGCTGTCATCTTTATCCTCCTGTCCTACAGATCATGTAAGAACGTTTTTCTTGTTCTTCAATCTCTTTTTGTTTTAGATCATCGTGTGCTTTCTTGATCCTGTTCTTCATGGCCAACAGATCTGATTTCTGTATGCCCGTGTTCAACAGACGCGGGTCTATGTCACCGACGTCCACTAGATCATCTGCTGTGATCTCCAAACCAAAGTTTTTCAGTTGATCCTGTGTCATGTTCCTTCTCAATTTGGCCAGGTATGTCTGTCTGGTCGTGGTGGCATTGTCAAATGCTCCTATGTCCTCGTCTGGTCTCTGTGCGTCCAACTCACCCTTCTCCTCGACCTTGTTCATCCTTTTTTGTGTTTCTGTGTTCACAGCGGTCTTGTTGGGTTGTAGATTCTGATCGTTGAATTCATCCGCGACACGTTCCTTGCCAACATCCTCCTTGACGTTGACTCCACGCTCATCTTTCAATCTGTTACGCAGTTCCTCGATCACTGCTTTCCTGTTGTCCAGGTCCGTTATCTTGGTCCTCTGTCCGTTCTCTATCCTGAAAATGTCTCCCACATCATTTTCTAGGTCTATGCCTTTCTCACGGTCTGGTTGTATCTCGTACTTGGCATCCCTGGTTATGTACACCTTGTTAAGGTTGTCCAGTTCTGGTTTGAATTTTTCTATGCCAAACACACGGTCTATGCCGTCTATGCCTGTCGAAGTGATCTTGTTGTTGATCAGTTTTGATTCCTGCCTCACAAACTCCGCGACTGCCTGTTTGTCACCCTCTATAGTTTTTTTGGTTTGTGTGTCCTCTAACCTGAAATTAACATCATCTAGGCTCCTAGACTGTATGTTCTGTGCCACTTTCAGCAGTGCTTCCGTAGGACCCCTCAACACTTTCCTGCCCGTCTGGTCAACACGCAGTTCTACAAAATCTCTAGTAGTGGTGATGTTGGCCCCTTCTTCCAGTTCCCTGAACACACGTCCGGTAGTGTCTATGTAGAAACTGTCCACGTCCTTGGCCGTGAAACTCATGTCTCTGATGTTTTCTTCTGCGTTCTCCCTGATGTCCAGTTTGTTCCTGTTGATCAAATCACTGGTAGTCTGATCCAGCGTAAAATCACTGGCCTGTTGTCTCTGTCTCCTGATGTGGGCACTGGCTATGTCACCAGACTGCGGTCCAAAGTTCATGGCCCTCATGCCCCTAGACAGACCCGCAAAACCACCGTACAACAGACTGCCACCCGCAAAAGCGAATGCGGCACCCGTGACTGCTTCCTCGAAACCGTATTTCTGTCCCCTTACCCTGTATGCGTCTTTGATCACGGGATACAACGCTGTCTCTATGCCTGCGTTCAAGGCACCCACCGTCGCGGCCTTGCCCAGGAAAGTGCTGGCAAATTTTGCGGCTGGTAATGGTATTAGATTTATTGGGTCCAGTATGGCCCCTCCAAACATGCCTATGAACTGTCCCGAATAACTGCCGTTGGTGCTGTTCCTACGTGCTAGGTCCATCTCTCGTGCCAACTCAACGCTGTCATGTGCCCTACGTATTATGTCATAGTTGAGCCCTTCAAACCATTCCAGTCCCTCCACGTACATGGGATGGTTGGGATTCCATTCCTCTTTGGGTATACCAGATGTGGATTGGAACTTGGCATTCTGTAGTGCTGACATGTCTGACAGCAGTCCTATTGTGTTCTCCCTGAAACCCTTACGTACCCCTAACCATAGGTTGTCAACAAAACCTTTCTGTATAGATTGTGCTTCACCCGGGGTGTCAACTAGTATTGGTTTGACTGGTTGTAGATTGGCCATTATGCCCCTCCGGTCATCGCATTGTATTCTTGCTGGCTTTTGTAAACTGTGCTAGGTGCTTGCCTGACTATGTCAGTCAGCACTTGTAATTTGCTCATTATCACGGGAACGTCGTTCATGGTTGTCCTCGATGATAGGGTGTCCCACTCTCTGTTCCATACCTTGTTGACGTATTCCCTAACACCCTCGTCTTTCAACGCTGATAGGTAATTGCTCTTGTTGCCTAGCCATTGTAGGGCATTGTCATCCAGTTTGCCCTTGTTGAGTGCTAGACTAATGCCGTCCGCGATCAATTTCTCGTTTGTGTTGTCATTAAACAACAGGGCACTGAAACTGTCCTCATACACCTGGAGCCTATCTCCAGATATTGACATGTCACCGGTGTCCGTGGCAGTTATTGGTCTGAATAATTCTTTCTGTACCACCTCGGCAAACTTGGCACCCCAGTCGTCGATGCTGTCTGGAATGGGAACGTCAAACACAGTCTGTCCGTCACCATACTGCCTGGGATCACCTGCCACTGATTTTTTGGTGGTGGTGCCCTTTGTGGCATTGAACTGTTTAAACCAGTTGGGTTTGTCGTGTGTGTAGTTCCAAGTGAATTCCGCGTCCTCGTGTGGCACTTCAGATGGATCCGGTGATACAGTGAACTGTCCATAGAAATAGTTGTCCGCGGCACTTGGTAGTTTTTGGAATATTACCACTGTGCCTAGGTCGTTGTCACCTTTGAGCACCAGTTGTCCGTTGTGTTGTACGATCTTGCTCTTGTCGAATATCTGGTCCAACTCGTCGTAGTTGGTACCATCACTCAATTTTATACCATGAGCGTGTGGTCTGCTCCTGATGTCGTTGATGATCTTTGTTATGGTTGTGTGCCTACTAACAGCGTTGTTGGTCTTGGGATCTATGTAGAATCCGTCCGCAACGTTTTTGCTCATCCAAGTGTATCCATCTCCCATGTTGTGTTGTATCTGTACGAAGTTGTTTGATATGAAATTGTTTACCACTGCTTCAGCGTCTGCCAGGTTGTTGTTGGTGTTTGACAAAGTTTGATACATTATCTTGTTGATGGTGTCAACCATGGCCTTGCCTAGGTCGGTGTCTTGGTCTATGCCTTTAGCATATCTGCTGGAGATTATTGTGTTGATCTTGTTGGTCACATCCTTGTCTGTGATGTCAGTACGTTGTCCAACCACGTTCTTGTTTTCTGGGAAACCCTTTATGGCATTGTATAGGACCTTGTAGTCAGCGGTGTCCTCGTCCCTGACCGCTAGTTCAACCAAGGTCATCTTGCTGTAACCATCGATGTTGCCTTTCTGGTTTGACAGTGACGTGCTGACGTACGATGACATCAACTTGCCTTGCCTGCTGTATAGATTCATTGCCGTGTTTTTAAAACTGTCATCCGTGCCATTGAATATGTTGCTGTCAAGTGCGGTCATTTCTATGTTGGCCTGTGTCTTTGAAACCGCGATGTTGCTGACTGGCACACCGGTATTCTGTGATATCATACGCATGAAGTTGAGACTTTCCTCACTGTTTGATAGATCAACCTCTTTGCCAAATTTCTTGATGAAATAGTCAGTGGCATTGTTGCCGGGTTTGAATGCTTCTATCTTGGCCGTCTCTTCCTGTTCCACTGCCTCTAGTGCGTCAACGTATGTCTTGATCATCCTTGAATCAACGTTGTCTGATGGATCTAGTTCGTTGATCTTTGATTGTAGATCGGACTTGATCTGCGATATCTTTGTGAGACTGCTGGTGATGGCCTGCGTCCTGTACAGTCCAACTTCTATGGCACTGGCATAGGAAATCTTTGCCTCGTTGATCTCTTGTTCAGTGAAAAAGTTTTCCCTGTATTCGTTTTCTGGGAAAGGTGGTGGATTGTATTTTATGGTACCGTCTTCTACCACTATGCCTTCCTCACCGTTTGACACACGCTGTCCTAGATTCTTCATCTTGTCAGTGACCATGCTCCTGTTGTTGGCAAATATCTTACGCTCGTCCTCTTCCAGTTTATCTAACTGTGCCGAATACGCTGTGATCTCGTCAACGTTTTTTAACACGTCACCACCCGGGATGACCATGCTGAAATCAAAACCTTCCTCATCACCACCAAGTGGATTGCCATCTAGTGTGTATGTTCCGTTTTGTATCTGTTTTTTTAATGCTTTTATTTTTTCTGGATCATTCTTGACTTTTTGGAAATCAGCGTATATGAATGCTTCTATTATGTTTTGCCTGTGACCTGCTTTTATCTTCCTCATGGCATCACCAGAGAGGTTGAACTTTTCTGCTATGTTGACATACATCGCATTGAGTCCGGCAAAATAATCCTGTAGCGAATCTGTGTATCCTTGATTTTTTACACTGGTGCTTATGTTGGTAATAATCTTGTCGCTGTTTTCTATGTGCGTGTTGAGAGCATTGCTAAACGTGTCCTGTCGCACATTGGCCTGTATCTGTAGTTGTCGCTGATTGACCACTTTGGTGAAAGCGTTGTTGAGATCTCCTTGTAGTTGTTCAGGCAGTGTGCCTAACCATTTGTTCCTGTACTCCTCGCTACGTGTCTGGAATTTTTCTGGGTCCAGTTTGTGTTGGTCATACAGTTGATCTATCTCACTCTCGGCTTCGTTGCTCTTGTTGATTATAAACGCACTATTGGCACCCTCGTTGAATGCCTGTGCGGTAACACTGAAAGCGTTGGGCATGCCCACGTAATTCTTGTTGTCTGATTGTGCTCGTTGACCCTTGGCTTTGGCACGCACAGCGGCTTGCTCTAGGTCAACTCTTTGTATTTTTTCAGTCACAGCGTCAACTATGTTGACTGCGGTCTGTCCACCAACCCTGGGTGCGTTGTATGTGGCTTGAGGCACGTTGTTGCCACCAGCGTACTGTGGTATGTTGATTGCTTTTGCCATTACATGTCTCCTACTTGTACACCAGTGTCTAACACACTTTTCCTAGTGTTGACTGTTTTTGGTGTTGTAACTGTTTTTGTAATTAGATCTTCAAATCCCCTTGTGCCCAGGTATGTGCCCGCTTTAACAAATCCACTGACCACTGCCGCGTTTGCTTCTTGATTTAGAATATCTGCTTGTTGTTTTTTGCCTAGTATCTTGCCTGAAGTGTTCCAAGCGTCTGTGAATATGTCTTGCTGATAGTTTGCCGCTGTCAAAGATAACACATCTGCTGGTGATCCTTCTAGCGTGGTTCCTGTGATGCCATACAAAGCATTTTGCTTGCCTATGGCTTTGATCATTTCCCTACGTTTGATTGCTTTCCTCATGGCAAAAGCATCTGTTTCTGCCGCTATCTCGTATCCAATTGCCCCTGCTTGTTGTTTCAAGATCTGTGATTGTAGGTAACCACTGTACACATTACCAGCCGCACCAATGATGGGCAACGCAGTCCTGGCAGTGTTCAATAATGTTGTTAAAACTGATGTTGTTGATGCTGTAGCTGTGGCACCAGAGTTGGCTATGATGTACGCTTCCCTGGCAGTGGTTGCCGCTGTGGATCCCAGTGATATACCACCAGTGGCATATGCCGCGGCACCGATTATGGCTAATTTTGCTAGATCATTCTTTGGAGCACACATAAGGTTAATTTCTTTTCCTCTCTACTATGAAAATCTCCTCGCTACCTTGGTAGTAACTGGAAATCCTTTTAAATTTTAACATATTTAGCCATGCCACACTCTGTGTGTGCTTGGACCAGACCTGTACTAGATGTCGTTTGTCTGGGTGTTTTTCCATGCTGTCGCGTATCAATCTCTCTGCCTCCTTTGATATCCTGACGAAGAAATCATTGGCCAGCGGTGTGCCTATGAACCAGTACCAACACTCCTTGGCCAGCACGTGTGTGCCCGCGGCCAGGAAAGGTGTTCCATGGTAAGTGCCCGTGACACCCCCCTCGAGGTCATCGAACTTGCGGATCAGTCTTGGTTTGGTGTAGCCCATCAGCATGATTTCGTATTCATCCACCTTCCTACAGTTGTTGATAACGTATTCGTAGTGTTCAAAGTTTAGATCGTGTCTGACTGGTTGCCTAACCTTCTTCTTGTAGTCTTCCTGTTGATAATTTGATTTCACTAGTGATACTTAAAAGGGTTGACGGCAGTGGTGCGTCATTCGTGAAAGTGACCTGTGGTGTTGTCGTGTATCCGCTTAACCTAATGCGTTTCTGTCCCGTGTAACCTGTGATGCTCTGGTTGAGCAGTGTGCTACCAAAGTTCCTGAAAGGGACGGTGATGCTGTCCACCTTGAATGCTTTTGTGTCGTAAAGTTGTATCTCCGCGAAAACCTTCCTGACTTTCTCTCCTAGACTGGTTGTGCCACCTATGTTCAGTACCAGTGGCAGTGTCTTGCCAGTGGCTGTGTAGTTGAATCCCACCTGTGTGCTACTGCTGGTACGTGACAAAGTGAAATTACCGGCCGCATCAACAGTGACGTCTGGGTGTATCAGTCCGTCCGCTACCACGTTCACCGTCTGTCCTTCCAGTCCCTGTGCCCCCGTGAAACTTGATCCTGTGGCAGTCGTGCTGTGGAAACTGTCTAGGTATATCTCTTCCGTGGTCAGTTTTTCTAGGAAAACTCCAGTGTTCAGTGTTGATCCGTCGTTGTCGTATCTCTGTGTGAGTGCGTACAGGTTGTCATCCACTACGCACAGGTCCTTGAAATTACCATTTGTGTTCCATTTCATCCATCCCACGACCGAGAATTCTGTGTTGACACCCAGCACACACAGGTCCCCGTCACCGTTGACGACGAAAACGTAGTTGGTGTTGGTGTTGTTGTAGTTGGTCAGGTAGGCCAGTTTGGTGGCATCCTGTATGATGTCATGGTGTACCAGTGAGTAGTTCTTGGCCGAGTACGCGTCAGTGTTGAAGTTGTAAACGAAAGCACGTAACTGCTTGCCACCCTTGGCCACGAACAGCACCTCGTTGTCAACCACCACGGGTGTCATGATGTTGCCATCCACACCGTACCTGGTCTGTTGTCTCACAAGCACGTTGGAAGGTGTAACAGGCTCTCCTGACATGTCAAACTCTCCATCCGATGTGTAAACGAACAGTGATTGTTGTGACACCAAGTGCCTGATTATGTTGAGTTGGTCTGACGCTATGGTGAACTGGATGCCCGCGTCATCCGTGATCTCTCCAGTGACGTTGCCTGATCCATCCACGACCCTGGTGTAGTTGTCGAAGTTGAAAAAGTCCGCTGACTGTGATCCAAATATGGTCTGTGGTTTGTCCCTGCTACCACCAAATATCAATCTGTTCTGGTGGAACGTGACCGACCTAGGCCAGCCCCCACCCAATGATGTTGAAAGGTTTGAGAAAGCATCTATCTCCCATTCGTGTCCCTGCGCGGTCTCCGTGTCCACTAGATCGTAGATCACTTCGCACACTGCCACTGTGTCTGACGAAATGCTTTTTATTTCGGCCATGCCCCCGTTGACCAACAGTCTCATTCCCACGTGTCCGTTTGGATAAGAGGAATTGACCCAACGATATGTGCCTCCGGCCAGCGTGAAGTTTGTGTTGTTGCCTGATGTGGACGCTGGTGTCAGCGTGGCATCGAAGTTGAAGTTGGCCTGTGGCACGTGATCAAAATCTATGTAGGTACAGGTCCAGTCCGTGTTGGTGGCACCCCTGATCAGTTCCATGGGCCTGATGTCTGAGTGTACCAGGATCATGTAGTCAAAGGCCTGTGCGTATCTGATCTGTGAGATGTTGCTGGTGGTGATCGGGAAAACGTTGCCGTCCACCCCGTTGGTCAGCACCTTGATCCTGCTGTCGTTGTAGTAGATGTGTATCTTGGCAGTGGTGCCCAGTCCAGAATCCGCTGGTTCAAATATCAGCACGTACTCCTGTCCGTCAGAGAACTTGAAAGGTATCAGTCTTGACTGTGCGTGGAAGCCCGTGGTGGTCAGTGGTGTGCTACCATCTGGTGTGTTGGTGTTGTCTGGATCCGCTGAAATGAACTGGAAACCCTTGCGTTTCTGTAATCCACCCTGCGGCAGTATCAGCCAGTTCTCGCAGGTCTCTAGCCCTGCCCCGTAGATTGGTGTGTCACCCCTACCGAATAGGTATGGTCCTACCTGTCCCTGTGTGAAGTTTGTCTGCGTTACACGTCTTATCGTCATCCATTAAGTCCTGCTGTGTCTCAATCTTCCTGTGGTGACACTAGCATTACCTAGATGTGCTTCAACGTATCTACCCACTGGTATGATGTTGGTTGGTGGGTTCTCCTGACCGTCCGCTATCCTGGCCGCTCGCAGTTTTGATTCGTAGTCATTGGCCAGCCTAGTGGTCAGTGATCCTATGCCCGTGATGGCCTCGTTGATCTCCAGTGCCAGTTTGGCAACCAGTGCCTCTATGAAGAACGGGGGCATGTTGTCCTCGTCCATGTTCTGTACGTATTCTATGAAAAGGGTCTGTTGGTTGGAGAACACTTTCTGTCCCTCCACGCTGTAGTCTTCCTGGTACAGTCCCTCCGTGTCAAAGAAACCCTTGATCCTGATGATGTTGCCTGGTAGGCTGTGTGCGTATAGGAATTTCTTGTCAGTTGGTGTTTCATTCAATCTGTTCAGTGCCTGTTTCTCCATGCCGAAGTTCCAGAACGTGTAGTACAACAGTCCTTTCTTGACTGTTTGGTACATGATTGAACAGACGTTGGCCTCGTTGGTGCCATCCGTGAAACTTGATATGGTGCCAGCACCACATTTGGTCAGTGATTGATTTGATATTGATACTTGCGTTTCAGCCATTTGTGTTGGATCCTTTAATGTTATTTAGTGGATATAAAAGAAGACAGGCCCCGAAGGGCCTGTCGTGTGTGTGCCTGTGAGGGGTAACAGATATTACTCTGTAACCTCCACTTTTACAACACCATCTGCGTCGATCACAGTTGAACCACCTGACATAGTACCTAAAATTAGGTGCGATGCTTTAGCGGGAACGTAGTCGATCCTAGTGTTGATGTCAGCCGCAAGTGCTAAACCTACACTGTCTCTGTGTATCGCGTAACAATCTCTTTGAACTGAATTTTTAGTTAAAAGAGTTGACATGATCACGTTGAAACCGAACACATTTGGAATGTATCCAGATGCTAGAGCCGTGTTTGACACAAGGCCGTCAGCCGCTGTCACAAGGTTGCTGTCCGTTAATAGGTCAGTTAACGCTTGTGGAGAGATGATCACTGCTCTACCTTCAGTTGGTACGTCAAGAGCGTTCATCGCTTCGTGGATCTCTAAAAATTTCTCTTTAGTCAATCCTGAACCTGCTGACACAGTTGTAGTTGGACTACCTGCGTCAAGAGCGTCGATGATCTCTTGGTCAACTGCTCTGCCTAGGGCAGAAGCGATTGCTGATGCGAAAGTAGATCTTAAATCAATATTAGTCTTGAATTGATCCATGTCATCCACGTACTCACCAGAGTGGAAGTTGTTAAGTGTAGTAGTCACGATTGAGTTCTGTGCTGTTCCACCCACGTATGTTCCACTGTTAGATTTTGAAGTATCAGACATTGCTGTGATATCTTCGTATCTGTTTTTGTTTTTGATTGATCCACCTTTAGATAGTTTGTGGAACTTGTAAGTTGAACCTACAACGTTTCTCACAACCCTAACGGCACCAACCAAGTTAGATGATGATTGTTGGTATGCTTGTTTTACATCATCTGAAAACATAGTAACGAATGAATTCGATACTGATGTTCCTGCGTTTGATAAAGCCATTTGCTTTCTCCTGTTAGTTGTTATTGTTTTTGTTCAACGCTACGAATTGTGTTTTTGTGTTCCGGGTCTCGCGATTGTCCGTACTAGCAAGGAACGTTCTTTGCTTGTAGAATCATATCTCTACCAAATAACCAGAGATTATCTGATGTCAGTGGGCCTCGCGGTTGTCCACGCTGATATTTATTCGTATCTTGGGATAGTATTCTAGTATTTTTTTGAAGTTGGCCAGGTATCTGTCCACGGTGGGGTGCGTGATCACACGTTCCTCACGATACATGCTGACCGGACCACCGTCGAACGCTATGAGATCCATGTGCGTGAATCCTTTCTGTGCGGCCAACACGATGGCCTGCTCCCCCGTGAACCATGAGTTCATCCTGTAGTAGGGGAATCTGATCTCCCGCATGTCGTGGCACTTGGTGTAGGTGTCCTCGTGATAACGTCTGTAACTCTCCTGTGCGACCCAGACCGGCTCCGTCATCCTGTCCTCACGCATCTGGTGTAGCACTTCTCGATCCTGTGCCAACAGGTAGTCGGGCTGGAAGTCGTGGTATATCTGGTTACAACCAAAGGTTGGGTACGCGATCTGGTCCAGTGGTAGCAGTTTGCGACTGGGTCCGTTGCCAATTATGACGCAACGCACTAGTATCCTCGGTGTGTTTTCGTGGTCTTGAAGGTGGCTTTCCGGACGGCACCTCGGTGTGGTCGGTATGTGCCTTTCATCAGGCTGTATGATGAGCCTTTCTTCATCCAGTGGAAGCCCCTAGGTGCTGAAACTTTTTTTGATCTTGTCATATTGCTCCTTTATGGTATTTAAGAATCGCTCCCCGGGTATGTCCATGGGGTTCATCCAGTCGTTGACTAGTCTTGGTTGCTGTCTGGGACGGCTGTGAATGGTATAGAGTGCCATGGAGCGGTCAGTCCGTGGCTGTTCTTGTACAGTTCCCCGGTGCTGGTGCTCTGTGCGGCCATGAATTCCCTGGTGCCGTTGCCAAACCTCTTGCGAGTGACCACCCTGGTG
>Ga0208150_1000669_pt1 | contig 13208 bp, 9 predicted proteins | sample DEB08_DNA_8_FD_184534 | JGI IMG/M metagenome (GOLD analysis project Ga0208150, IMG submission 184534) | Aqueous microbial communities from the Delaware River and Bay under freshwater to marine salinity gradient to study organic matter... | ecosystem: Environmental > Aquatic > Marine > Coastal ...
GGGACTTAAAATCCCGGGTCTCGGAAGAGACGTACGGGTTCGACCCCCGTCCTGGCTAATTCCTGAAAGCAAACAGGATGTTCCCGATTGGTTGCTCCAGTCCAGAAACTGGTGCCCGGCACCGCAGGAAATCCCCACCACCTCACTGCTGTTGAGGCATAGTGCAGCTTTCGCCGCAGATTTCGTTTTGCTGATACCCGGCCCCACGAAATAACCTTGATGCCGGATACTGCCGGTCCTGCCGGATTTCGATGGATTGCAACCAATAAATCCCTGCTCCTGCGATTTGCCACGTTGTTCAGCGAAGCCTGTGATTTGCAGATTCATCTGAACCAATATCTGGTCATTCAGTTCCATCAACAGTGCTTCGATGCACAGTGATGTTGTTTTTCGTATCCTGCAGCGACAGCATTTTTCCAGCTCGCTCAACAGTCATCGACTCATCCACTGTGGAGTTAAAACCAACATGAGACTTGTTCTTTTCCTCGCCCCACTGATGCTTGTTTTCGGCTGCTCGAAATCAGAAAACCCATCCGCTGTTTCGGCATCGCAGAACTCTACCCCTGCCGGACCGACCGCCGCAGAGCTGGATGCCATCAGTGCGATCGAAGCTGCACAGGCCAAAGTCAGCAAGACCCCCAATGGATTCGCCACTTCCGTCGACTTTCGTGGTACAGAATTCACAGATGAACTACTGTCCAGTCTGGGATCACTGACTAAAGCAACAGCCGTCAATTTCGCAGAGACTTCCCTGAATGATGAACAGCTGGAAAAACTGGTTCAGGCTGGCAGCAGCCTGAATAATTTTGACCTGCGCGGATGCGCGATCAGCGACAGTGGCCTGAAGACTCTGGCCAGTTTGACCAATGTGCGAGCCATTCGGCTGTCCGGAAAAAATGGTCAAACGACCGTCAGTGACGACGGTCTGGCACACTTGTCAGAATTGAAGTCCCTGAAACTCCTGGCTCTCGATGATTTGTGGATTGGAACCCCCGGGATTGCTCACCTGATTGATCTTGCGAGTCTGACCGAACTGTATCTTGCCGGAACCCTTATTGATGACGAATCTATTGCTCTGGTGGCAAAGCTGCCAAACCTTCAAAAACTGCGACTGGCCCGAACATCGGTTGGTGACACCGCTTTGGAAGCACTGACCGCCTGCGGAAATCTTCAGGAACTGGATCTCAGCGAAGATTCACTGCTGACCGATGTGGGAATGGCCTCGCTTGGCAGGATTACATCGCTGAAAAAACTGAATTTGTGGCGTGTACAGATTACCGATACGGGTGCACTGGCGCTCGCGCCTCTGTCCGGCCTCAACTGGCTTAACCTCGACAACACCAAGTTGTCGGATGAAGGACTTCCTGCTCTCGCTAACATGAATCAACTGACATTTCTGCATCTGGGCTCGACACAGATCACCGAACAGGGAGCTTCGGCTCTGTTTCATCTGAAGACACTGGCTGACCTGAAGATTACTCGAACCGCTATGGGCGCATCTGCTGATGCCCTTGCAAAGCTGACAGCTGAACTTCCAGACACTGCGATTCAAACTGAATATGAAGGTGAGTGAGTGCTGCTGGACTTCGTTGACCCAAATCCGGTTCGGTGTTGAAAACCTGTGGCTTTCTGCTTTGGATTCATCGGGAGCCTTCAACACGATTGGCTATTCCTGCCAGATGTGGTGGACATACCAGGAAACTTCTCCGCCTGCTGTACCTTGGAAATCCGCCAAATTTACGGCACTTTTCAACGCCTAAATAGAAGTCGTAAGCTGCTCAAATCAAAAGACTTACGGTGAGTAAAAGAGAACTTTTCAACAAATCTCTTCGCTTCTAAATACTGCTGTTTCTACAAGATTTTCATTTTAGTTTTGAACAAAAAAAAAGACCCCGAATCAGCAATTGATCCGGGGTCCCGTTTGTGTAATCGCAACCATTCAGGAAATCAGGCAACTTCCCAGCCAGCACGATATTTCTTGTTCACCAAAGCAGCCGCTTCCGGAACATTCGTTGCCGTCAGATTTGCTGCATCCCAATCCAGAGCCTTTCCGGTTCGATAAGCCACGTTGCCCAACAGAACCGATTCGGTCAAAGCACCTGAATAGTCAAAATTGCAGGTGGTTGGTGAACCATCCTTACAGGCTTTGATCCACTCAGCGTGATGCCCGATGGAATCAGGAATCGTCTTTTCGGGGGCCTTGAAGTCTGAAAAACGATCTGCAGGAAACAACCGATATCTGCCGTAGTCAGCAAACATCATCCCATTGCTGCCGACAAACATGACTCCGTTCGCCGGAACTGGCTGATTGTTGATCTTCTTGGGGATCATGTTTCCATCATACCAGGTCAACTTCAGAGCGGGCATGTCTCCGCGAGCCGGGAAGTCGTACTTCACGGTTAGTCCCAGAGGACATGTTTCCGGATGCACATCAGGCCCGACGGCTTCGCAGCGTGTTGGATGTCGAAGCTTGAGTGCCCAGAAAGGGAGGTCCATGTAGTGGCATGCCATGTCACCCAGTGTTCCACCACCAAAGTCCCACCAACGTCGCCAGTTGGCTGGATGGTAGGCTCCGTTGGCATAGGGACGTTCAGGGGCCGGTCCGAGCCACAGGTCCCAATTCAGAGTTTCGGGAACCGGATCGGCTTTCGCTGGACGGTCACCACCTCCCCAGCCTTTACCAACCCAGACGTGCACTTCGGTGACATCACCGATTGCACCGGACTGAATGACCTCGACGACGCGACGGTAGTTGTCACCGGCGTGAATTTGAGTACCGAGCTGGGTCGCTACGCCCATGCGAGCTGATTCTTCGGCCAGCAGGCGTGCTTCGAAAACCGTGTGAGTGAGCGGTTTTTCGCAGTAAACGTGCTTTCCGGCGCGAATCGCTCGAATGGCAGCCGGGGCGTGGTGGTGATCGGTTGTTCCAATCACAACCGCATCAATTCGGTCGCCTTCCTTATCGATCATCTCTCGGTAGTCAGCGTAGGTTCGGGGCTCCAGATTCTTTTTTTCTGTCAGCATGGACTTGCAGCGAGCAAGGTATGCTGAATCGATATCAACAATCGCCACGATGTCATCAGACATTACACCCTGAACGTCGGCAGCGGCTCGATTAGCAGTGCCGATACAGGCAATATTCAGGTTTTCCAGAGCGCTTCTGGAGGTCCTGGTGGCGGTAGAGGCGTGCAGGCCAGCGGAAAGTGCGGCTGCAGATCCAACGCCGGCAGTCTGAAGAAAACTTCGGCGACCGGTCTGAAACTGACTCGTCATTGAGAGACCTTTCGGAACAGGTAGGAAACAGGGCAGGAACTATCCACGAGGATACTCGGAAAAGCCTGAAAAGGAAAACAGGAACTCCCGGAAACCGTCGGTCAGGCGATCCAATAAATGTCCCCAGGATGACAGTGAAGAGGCGAAATTTGCAGACGCATGACTTCGTTTTTTCTGCACGAGGCGATATTTAAGAGTGGCAGGCGTCTTCAAGGTTTCTCACGCTGCAATTGCCACTCCAGCAAAGTAGTCCTCGGATGCACTCAGCAGTTCAAACGGAATCACTCATTGTTGGCGGGGGACTTGCCGGAACAGTTTTGGCATGGTGCTGTTTCCAGCGAGGTGAGCGAGTGACTTTGCTGTATTCTTCAAAGCGAGCAGCGGCGTCCAGTGTTGCAGCAGGACTGATGATGCCCATCAGTGGTCGCTGGATGAAATTGGATCCGGATTACCCGAAGCTTCTGGAAGTGGCCCAACAGTTCTACGGGGATGTCCAGGAAACTCTGGGATCTGTTCTTTTTGAACGTATTGAGATCCAGCGAAAGTTTTACGACGAATCAGAGCGGGCACTGTTTGAGACTGAGCGGTATCGGAAGCTGCGGGAGTTGGTTGAGGTCTTACCTGATGGCAGCGGTTTTCTGATGCCTGGTGCTCGGCTGAATGTCCCGCGATTTCTTTCTGCCAGCAGGCGCTGGTTCTCTGAATCCGGGTGTGTGATCGAAGCAACGCTGTCCGCGGAGACTCCAATTGAATTTGCACCGGAGGAAGTCCGGATACCGTCTTTGGGGCTGACATCACGTCGAGTGTTCTTTTGCACGGGGGCCCATGATTCTCTGCAGGACCTGTTTCCGGGAGTACCGAACCATCCTGTACACGGAGAAATCCTGCGGATTCGTCTGCCGGAAAAGCTGGAATGTGATACGAGCGTCTGCAGACACTGGGTGACGCCAATTCATTCCGGCGAAAAGGAAACTCCTGTCTTCGATTACCTTGTCGGCGCCACATTTGACCGTGAACATCCCGGGCAGGGGCCCACGCGGGAAGGAAGTCTGCTGCTGCTGCGGTCCGCAGCGGATCTTTTGCAGTTATCACTCGGTTCCGATCATGTCATGGAACATCAATGGGGAATACGTGCGGCGATGAAAAATCGTCGAGTTCTGATTCAACGTCACCGGAAGTATCCTCAGGCAGCTGCCCTGAATGGGCTTGGATCGCGAGGTTCACTGCTTGCACCGACCGCAGCCAGGGATATGCTCAATATTATGGATCAACAGCCTCAGCAGGAAAAAGCGGCACCGGCAGCAGGAACTGTCAATCTGACAGCGATGGCTCATACAGCCGTCCGTCGGCGGTATCGCTCGGGTGACTGGTTGCTCGATGCAACTGCCGGAAACGGGCACGATACATTATTCCTCGCTGGACTTGGTGAACCGTCTCGGGTCATCGCTGTGGACATTCAGCAGACGGCGATCCGGCAAACGCAACAACGTCTGGCTGATTCCGGGCTGCAGGGGGTCACTCTGTATCACGCCGAACACGCCATGGCTCTGGGCACGATCCTTGATGAGGGATTGGTCAGGGATGTGGGTGCAGTGATGTTCAATCTTGGATATCTTCCGCGCAGCGACCACCAGCTGATCACGCGGGCTGAAACAACAATCCCTGCACTCAGGCATGCAATCGATTTACTGCGACCAGGTGGTGTGTTGACGGTCCTCGCATATCGCGGGCACTCCGGAGGTTCTGAAGAGGCCGAGTCTGTCGATCAATTCTTTTCAGAAACTCAGGCTGGACAGGTTTCGGTAATACCCGGGAACACAGACGACAGCAGTTCACCGGTGTTATTTCTCTTTCAGAAGTCAACTTCAGTGAATTCTGACGCTTAATAACCGATGATCCACGACGATCGCGGACCTTGATTCGACAACAGGCTCAGACCAGCATTGGAATGCTCATCAAATGAGAGAATTGGCGGCATTTTCAGAACAAACAAAAGCGGAGCAGCTGGCTTCCTTTCTGTTATTCCATGATTTGGAAACACAGCTGGAGGAAGAGGAGAATCAATGGACTGTCTGGATTCTCAACGACGACCACCGCGATCAGGCGAACCAACTGCTTCAACAGTTTCAGGAGGGAGCCGATCCGGCTCTGATCAGACAGGCGGAAGAGCATGTCGAAAAAGTTCGTAAAGAACAGCTGGAAGATCAGATCAAGCGGCGACGAAGTGCGGCTGCTGCAGCACGCATGCGACAACGTTGGGATGGAGTCTGGTATCGCAGTTTTCCGGTCACTGTTGTACTGATTTCCATCAGTTTTGCTGTGGCGTTGTTGACCAGCAACTTTCGTGCTGAAGAAAACAGGGGCAGCTTGTTCCCCAGACTCTGCAACAAACAGGATTCGGAGCTGCTGCAGGGGTTATTCCTCGATGTGCCGTTAACCACTGCAGAGCGCCTGCAAATGTTGTTAACGGGTGAGCGGCCATCTTTGTATCAGATTGTCCAAAGCGGACAGGTTTGGCGGTTCGTAACACCGATATTCCTGCACTTTGATTTTCTGCACATCCTGTTCAACATGTACTGGATGTGGGGACTTGCCCGAGGCATCGAATACCTGCGGGGCAGTTTTCGCTTTGCCGGTCTGGTGCTGGTGATTGCCGTGGTATCGAACGTGGCCCAGTGGTACTGGGCGGGGCCGAACTTTGGAGGAATGTCCGGGGTGGTCTTCGGTTTGATTGGCTATGCGTGGATGAAGGGGCGGTATGAGCCTCACCAGGGAATTGGAATGCGGCAGGAACAAATCGTTTACTGCATGTTCTTTCTGTTTCTTGGGATGGGAGGTTTATTTGGTCCGGTGGCGAATGTGTGCCACGTCGCCGGCCTGTTGACGGGGATTGTGGTAAGCAGGGTGAACGCAGTCCGAGAGATCATCAGTGGTCGGTAAATAAATACAGACGGGGGATCGTTGATCATGGGTCGGGAGCAGAATCTCCAGCTGTTGTTCGAGTACGTCAGTAATGACGGTCTCAGACGCCATATGTATGCGGTTGAGGCTGCCGTCGCCGCCTACGCAAAGAAATTTGGAGAAGACGTGGAAAAGTGGGCGACCGCCGGACTCCTTCACGATTTCGACTACGAGCGTTGGCCTGATCCTCCGGATCACCCGTTGCAGGGATCAAAAATTCTTAGCGAACGGGGCTATCCCGACGAAGTGATTTACGCCATTTTGTCTCATGCTGACTATCTGGCGGATCAGTATCCGCGAGTATCGTTGCTGGACAAAACTCTTTACGCTTGCGACGAGTTATGCGGATTTTTAGTGGCGTGTGCTCTGATGCGGCCGGGTCGTTTGGAAGGCATGAAAGCATCCAGCGTCAGAAAGAAAATGAAGCAGGCATCATTTGCCGCCGCAGTCAACCGCAACGATATCATTCAGGGTGCAGCCGACCTCGGTGTTGATTTGAATGAGCACATCACATTCTGCATTTCAGCATTACAGCCTCTGGCAGCAGAGCTCAATTTGCTTCCGGAAGAAGCGTGAACAGCAGTCCTGCGGGAGACATCACAAGTGAAGCGGCTGCGAGTGATGTTTGCGATCGGCGCGATGTACGGTGGAGGTTCCGAGCGGCAGATTGTGCATTTGCTGCGGCACCTTGATCGGAAACGGTTTGAACCGCAGCTTTACCTGGTAGACCGAACCGGGCCTTTGCTGGACCAAATACCCGAAGACGTTCGAATTCATGCGTTTTCTGAGAGGGCTGGTAAAGCGTCCATCTATTTTCCTGGCAGAAACTACAGGCGCAGGATCAGCGACTATGCCCGCTGTCTTGTACAGACATCGAGTGATATCAGCTATGACCGAACGTTTCTGATGACGCTGACTGCCGCTGCCGGAGCGGCCCGCGCAGGTCTTCCTGCAGTCTCGACAATCGTGACCGACCCGGAACGGGGGTTTGCTCCCGTCGCAGGGCGATTTCAAAGTATGAAACGACGCCGGCTGTCGGCTCTTTACAACAGAACGGCTCAGACTCTTGCTGTCTCGGAAGGTGCGAAACAGGCCGCAATCCGTTTCTATGGAATCCGTGAAGAGCAGATTCTCACTCATCGAAACGGGGTGGATACTGCGGCGATTGAACAGCAGCAACACCAGGCAGTGAATGACGATTGGTGGAATGCTCCGCTGAAACCCGGGAAAAATCGCCTGTTGCGTATCGCAGCAGCTGGTCGCCTCCACCATGACAAGGGTTTTCATCTGCTGATCGAAGCTGCCAGCCGGATACAACGGCAGGACGAACAATTGGATTTGCGACTCGCTGTCCTGGGTGAGGGCGACCATCGTTCAACTCTGCAAAAACAGATCGATGACGCGGGCATGTCTGACCGACTGCGGCTGCCAGGATTTCAGGTCAACCCGATCGCCTGGTATCATTCCGCAGATGTGTTTGTACTCCCTTCCCTTGTCGAAGGAATGCCCAATGTGCTGTTGGAAGCGATGGCCTGCGGTACTCCGGTGATCGCTGCAGATTGTCAGTCCGGTCCTCGGGAGATTCTGGCCGGCGGTCAATTGGGACAACTGATTCCCGCAGGCAGTGCAGCGGCGTTGAAGACGGCGTTACAGCAGGCAGATGAGGAACGGGTTGCTGCTGTGGCGACAGCGCACACTGCTCGATCCGTGATTCACAAGGAATGGTCGGTCCGGAGGTCGGTCGCTGAGTTGGAGGATATTCTGCAGCGTGCGGCAGCAAACCATGGACGAACCGGAAAAACCAGTGAGTCATGGCGGTGATAGCGGGAAAAGTGCTGTCGAATGCGATACGATCAGCAGGACGATGCTTTTGACAGGGTGCGCACAGGGAAACGAGGCTTAATGCAATGATTATTCGCAAGGAATACAAGTTCTACGCTGCGCACCGAAACGAAACTCTGCAGGATAAATGCAGCAACCTGCACGGACACCGCTACGGGTTACTGTGTCACTTTGAAGTAGAGCGTCACGCCGACGAAATCAGCACGCTGTTCGGCGAGTTCGATGCAAAGATCGAGCCGTGGCTGAAGAATAATTATGACCATGGCATGTTGATCAACGCTCACGATCCGCTGTATCAAACACTTCTGGACCATTGTCGCAGAACAGGTGAAACCTTCCGTCTGAAAGTGTTCGACGGTCCCACATGTGTGGAAAACCTCGCGTGGACGATGTTCACTGAGATCACGGAAATGGGGTTCCGTTTGTCCCACATCGAAGTTCAGGAAACGGACACATCCGTTGTGACTTATTCGCGTGAAGACTGGATACGTGAGAATCGGTTCTTCGCAAAAACGGGCACAGCAGACGTCAACGGCGAACACTGAATGCGGTGAACTGTCAGAAGATTTGACAACACCTCTGATCAGTCCACGAATACGAATTCGTTCATGTTCAGCAGAATCCGAGTCAGGGCGGGCAACCCGTGTTTCGACGCGTACTCCGATAACACCCGTTGCTCAATTTCGGATGGAGACCTGCTGGCAATCAGCCAAAATCCGGCCTCAATTTGCTCCGTCATGGTGTCGTGCTCTGACTTCAGGCGATCAGCGAACTGCTGAGACATTGTCAGACAAAACGGATTGTTCAACAGGCTGAGTGCCTGCAGGGCAGTCAGTGTTTCGTGTCGACGAGGCGTGCTCTGCGATGAATCCGCACAATCCAGTGTCGTCATAAACGGATCCGGCTGAGATCGAACAATGAAGCGATAGATACTGCGACGATGCGACTTTGGATCTGAGGGATCGAATTTGAAGTATTCGTAGTGCGGGGAATGAGCTGTCTTCTCCAGCTCAAACAGATAGAAGCCTGGGCCGCCCATTTCAGAATTCAGGCAGCCACTGACAGCCAGCATCGCGTCACGCAGTTCTTCCGCTGAAAGTTTTCGTCGAGTCATCCGTGCCAGCAGCCGATTCTGTTGATCGAGCTCAGCGGCCTGTTCATGGATACTGGAACTTTGCATCCAGGTGCTGCTGTTCAGAATCAATCTGTGCATCGCCTTCATGGACCCGCCGCTGCGAAGGAATTCCGCAGCCAGCCAATCGAGCAATTCCGGGTGGCTTGGCAGTTGTCCCATTCGACCAAAATCGTTCGGTGAATCCACAATCGCCTGACCGAAATGATATTGCCAGATGCGATTGACGATCGATCTCCATGTCAACGGGTGATCTTCCCGAACAATCCATTTTGCCAGTGCCGCACGTCGATCAGCTTCCGAATGATCCTCGGGAAGTTGAAACAGCCACTGGTCATTTGCACTGAGCGGAACCGTTCCGGGAAGAGAGAGTTCACGCGGCTGTGTTTCATTGCCGCGGTGCAGCACATGGACAGATCGTGGAACACCCGCAGTGGGTTTGAAGTTTCCCTGGGGCTGAAATTGTGTGGCGGCAGCATAGACCATTCGTCCCTGCGGAAGTGCAGCAAGTGCATCCGCAGCCTCTTTCTGACGGGCCTGAAGCATCTTCTTTTTCTCGTTTCGCTCGGCAGTCCACAGTCGATTGCGAAGGGCGGTGAACTGTTTCTCGGCATTGAGCAGCTGTCGGGTTGCTTCCGGATCCGCAGCTGCCGGCCAGATACCGTCGGTCAGGTTGGTCTTGCGCCAACGAACCGGCGCTTCAATCGAGTCGAGAGCAGTAACCTGACACCCGGCTGCAGCATTTTGATCCTCAGCGGTTATCGCTCGCACTTCGCTTAATGCGAAATTGAAATCACCGGAGCGGCTGGCGAGTTTGACGGCAGTGACACGAATCAGCCGAACGGTTTGTTCCAAATTGACACTGACGGTATTCAGACCCGGGTTGGGAAAGTCCTGTTGAGTCTGGTCGAGGACCACCTGAAAGTCATCGGGATCAGTTGCAGTTTCGACCTTGAATCGCACGGGAAACCCGAAACCAGCGCCGATATCAGCATAATCATCGTAGCAGGGGTGCAGATCGATCCGGTGAATGGGAGTGGATTCTCCGAGATCGACGATGAACCATTTTTGCTGATCAGCCTGCTTTTCGATCTGGCTGTGATAACCGTATTCCGGTTTCAGTCCGTTCACACCAGCCAGCGGACGAAGCTTTGCCACCTGTTTTTCCAGAGTGGAGAACAGGTCTCCACCCTCGTTTCGAACATCACTTTCAAGTGCCGTCAGTTTCCGTGCCGCGTCGTCTCGCTGCTGTTCCAGCAGCAGTCGATTTTGTTCAACCTGCGGGTCTGTGTCGTAAGGTCGTTCGGCGCGATCCACCGCCGCGAAAACAGACTGCAGCGCGTAGTAATGCTGCTGCGTCATCGGGTCAAATTTATGATTGTGGCAGCGAGCGCACTGAATGGTCAGGCTGCAGAACGTGTTGAGAGTACTGCTGACCATATCGTCACGGTCAAGATTTCGAGCGACCTTGCCGTCAATTTTCGACTCGGGAACTTCCACATGGCCAATGAAATCCCATGGTCCTGCAGCGATGAACCCGAGCCCGAGGATTCCGTCAGCATCGCCGGGGAAGAGAATATCTCCGGCAATCTGCTCCGCGATAAAGCGCGCGTACGGCTTGTCATCATTGAAAGAACGGATCACATAATCTCGATACGGCCACGCATTGGGCCGTAGTTTGTCCTTGTCATAACCGCAGGTGTCAGCATAGTGGGCCACATCCAGCCAGTGCCTTGCCCAGCGCTCGCCATACTGCGGGGAATCCAGCCAGCGATCGACCAGTTTCGCCCACGCCTGTGGATCTCGATCATTGACGAATGCCTCCACATCTTTGGTGTCCGGAGGCAATCCCAGCAGGTCGAAACTCAGACGTCGAATCAGCGTTCTTCGATCTGCACGCGGTGATGGTTGCAGACCGGCCTGTTGAAGTCTTCGCAGGATAAAAGCGTCGACCGGCGACTGAATCCACGTGTTGGAATCCGGTGGTTCAGGGACAGTCACCACCCTGAGAGGTCGCAGAGACCACCAGTCATAGTCACTGACAACAGGTGGTTTCAGCTGCAGCTTTGCCGGAGCTGCAGCACCGTTTGCGATCCACGTTTCAATCTGGTCTCTCTCGGATTCGGTCACCTGAGCACCATCAGGAGGCATTGAGGGCGGCATGGTTCCGTCGGGCGAGATCACCTGCATCAGTCGGCTGGACGCTGAGTTTCCCGGTTCCACGACTCCGGACTCACGCAACTCAGCAACCGATTCCAGAGAAAAATCGCCCTTGCGATCTGTGCTGTTGTGGCAACGCAAACATTTTTGTTCCAGCACCGGGGCAATCTGTTTGCGGAACACAGACTCGTCAGCAGAAAGGCGGGGAACCAAAACCACGCCGCAAAGCAAAGCGATACGATGAATTGTCATGGGGCGATATTCACAGGTGAGTGACAGCAGACAGTGCGGCGTCGCACAGGAATGAACGCGACAGTCGATATCGTAGCCAAACATACGCGGACTGACACCGGACAGCAACAGCCTTTTCATCAGCGAGCCCCGGCACACGGAAGAACCGAAGTGCCGGCGTCAAGCGACGTATGCGTTTCTTCAACCGGTATTTGGCCGCAGTGAAATTCACCGATGAAAGATACAGAACAGGCGTTTACATCTTCGCAGCGATTCGTGAGAGTATGGAGATCGGGTACGACTGGACTGTTGGTTCCATCAATCGATCGCAGAGCCTCGGCAGCCTTACACCTTCCTTTTTACTTCTGTCTAAGCACCAGCGCAGGTTGACTGATGGAGATTCATCTCAATCATTCACGCACCAGAGAATCGCTGGCTTCCAGAGTGATTGTGTCTCGCGTGCTGAAGAGCAGCAACATTGAACAGTTGCTGCGGGAAGTCGAGGGGCTTCAGCAGCAGGGGTTTCGATACGCAGCACTCCGCAGACAACAGGCCCATCGCATCGGTCGAGAGAAAATTCGCCACGTTCTTGATGATGCAGGTATTCGAGTCTCCAGCTATGGCTACTGCGGTGGTTTCACCGGTACTCTGGGAATGAGTTTTGACGAGGCGATGGAGGATACATCCCGGGCGGTCGACGAAGCCATCGAACTTGGTGCCAGATCCCTGATCGTACTTCCCGGTGCGCGCGGTGTTCACACATGGAAGCACAGTCTGAAGTCTATTCGAATCGGACTGCAAAGCGCCATTAGCCATGCTGGCACTGCACAATTGAAGCTGTTGGTTCCCACATCAGAAATTATCGCCAGCGACCGTGACAAGATCACCGTTCCGGGTTCTGCGGTACAATGGCTTCGCGAAAACACCAGCAGCCGCATTCAGCCACTGCTGCTGGTCCGAGGACGAGGTCGTCAAAGAACCCTGCCACGGGGCTGGAAGAAATCTCTGCTCGGCGGGGCCAGTCTCAGGCTGTGCAACCGATCAGAGACATTCTTTTGGAATCAGCGACTGCTCACCCGGGTGCTCAGCGTATTCTCTTCGCAAGAACTGGGCCAGACGCCAGTCGCACAGGATGAGTGGACAGTGGATTAGAGGGATTGAACACAGACAGTGTTTGAATTACTTGTCCTGATGAGTATCGGCAGGTTCCGCTGCTGTCTGATTTTTCTCTTGACCTCGTGAACGAAGATCCAGCAGAGAGCCAAGATTCTTCAGAAGTTCACCGCCCGGTCCAGCACCCCTCTGCTGCTGAAACAGATTCTGAGGATCAGCGTTCCGATTGCTGGCACCATTGTTCAGGAAGCCGCCGAAATTTGGCAGAGCTGTAAAACCACCAGCCATGCGAAACTCGGGGTGATCAATCGTTCCGGTGACCTGCAGAGGAATGAGTGAGTTGGGGAACAGGAGGGACATGTCTCGACCAATGGCAGACAGATCCACCTCAAGTCCCAGATTCAACGATCCGTCCATTCCCAGTAAACCTGATGACCTGATCTGCAGTCCGTGGCTGATTTCCGGCATCAGAAACGCACAGCCCTCGTGAACGAAT
>Ga0208150_1000670_pt1 | contig 13205 bp, 3 predicted proteins | sample DEB08_DNA_8_FD_184534 | JGI IMG/M metagenome (GOLD analysis project Ga0208150, IMG submission 184534) | Aqueous microbial communities from the Delaware River and Bay under freshwater to marine salinity gradient to study organic matter... | ecosystem: Environmental > Aquatic > Marine > Coastal ...
AATTTTAATAATATTGTCCTGAGTCACCGCATCACTACGAGTGAATTGAACAAACCTAGTTCTCCAAGCAGTAGGTATGGTAATAGGAGTTCCGTTTTCAGTCGTGGCTAATCCAAAGGCTCTTTGGTTTCGAAAAGAACCCTGACCCAAAGCAAGATCCACTACATAATATTTTGTATCATCAGTTGCGTGTGGTTCATCAACGTAATCGCCGTCACTGTCAACGTTAAGATTATTCCTAACCGTTACTTTAGTTATAACATCATTCGTCGTAAATGTAAATGGTACCTCTTGACCAAATAAGAATCTTTTATTGGCCGCACTCGTTGACGAAGTGGTAATACTCGCTTGGCTTCCGTTTGGATCCCATGTTAGTTCTGAGGTATTGTTTAAGTTATTGATAAAGATAAACAGATCTTGGTCAACACCGGCACCGGCAAGGTTATTAATAGCTTGTCCGTCATCAATCGGTTCTGATAAGTTATTATCTCTAGCAAGACCTTGATTTCTTTGTGACATTTCTTATACCCTTACAGTGATATCGACCAACCAGCCGCTCTAAGCTTAGCAAGAATCCTTGCGGTTTCAGCTTCAGCGGAACCCTCATCTGCACCTTGATCAACGGTTCTTGGCGCGTATGCTTGTGGTTGACCTCTTAAGTTAACCTGCACCCTGCTGTTTCCAGTGCTATCGTAAATATTCTCAAAGTCAATAAACATTCTGTCTATGTCAGTTGTCGTAAACGAGTTGTTTTGTAAAAGAATTCTACGAATACGAGTAAAGTTAGCGAACGATCCTCGCGTGTATGACGTAAAGTTACAGTTAAACAAATACAAATAACCAATGCGAGGTGCTGGTCCAGATATATCTGGGACAGGTCCAGTTAAGCTATTATTGTTATGTAAGAACAAATAATACAACGAAGGCATAGAGTCCATGCCTGGGAAACTTGTTAAGTTGTTGTTATATAGACCAATGTAGTACATACGAAGTCTATTGGCGTACTCAGGAACTGCACCGGTTAGTTTATTATAAGCCAAGTTCATATATCTAATATCGTTGTTTGATACCAACGAAGGAGCAGAACCGCTAAAGTTATTCACCGGCATATATAATACTTGAAGCGAAGGCAACGAAGAAAGATCAGGAACGTTTATATCGTTTCTGCTACCACCAGTTCTTCTATAACTATACCAATACAAATGTCTTAGGTTAGAAAGATTGGACCACGTGCCATCCTCAAAACCTTTCTCGTACAAAGCACTAGCACTTAAGTAATAAAAATAACCTAGTGTGTCTCTGCAGTCATCAAAGGTATCTTGATACATAACATACGTTTGACCGTCGGCGTACCCGTGTGATCCATTATCTGGTCGACCACCCGTTAAGCTTTGGCATACCCATAGGTGAACATAGTTCAAAGAAGTATTGCCCTTAAACTTTGGTATGAATCCATTAAGTCCTGATCTATACATCACCAGTGTTGACAACGATGAACAGTTCTCTAACTTATAGGTTGACTCATTGGTGTTATTTGTATAAAACTCTCCACCACTTGAGTAGTGGCCATAGATCGTTGCAAGATTAGTCTTGTTCTGCAATGAAGGCAGTTTAAGTCTAGTTGCCGCAAAGTTCAAGTAGTTAAGGTCATCAGCATTACTGAAGGAAGAGGTCTCCCAGTTACTATCAGATAGTCTAGTGTTACCGCTGACATGAAAGTTTGTAAGATTGGCTCTGTCCACTAGACCCGTTGATGGTATGGCCCTAAAGTCATTATTATACGCATGAAATACTTCAAGCGAAGCGGGTACCGTTGGAAGATATGATGCAGTATCGTAGTCATCTGGACTAAAGTATGCCCCACCACCACGACCGATATACAGCTGTGTTAGGTTTGGAAATCTTGCCTCAATAACAGAAGGACTTGATCCTGGTGTACCACTATCGTTTACTCCGGAAGGAGTGTTAGTCGTTGTGGTACGAATACCTCCATAGAAGTTACCATAAAGAGTAAGAGAGGTAACCGTTGAAGGAATGCGCTTAACGACTGCTGCATTAAGTTTACGATACGCCTCATCGTCCGACTGATACATTGCGTTTCTTGAGATGTTCAATGACACTAGGTTTGGTGAGAACGCATTAAGGTCAGGCATCGTTAGTATCTCATTATTGAACAGATTCAATGTTGAGAGATTAGGTAATGATGCCGCAGGAAGTTCTCTGATTCCAGCAGACGTTGCTGAGAACGAAGTAATATTATCAGGAGGATAATAAAACTCTACGTCTCTTTCAGCGGATCTTACTGAACGATAACTCAACGATGAGCTTGTGTTAGTTCCCCTGTCGGCGTATGATTGAATATCTGAGGAGTTGTTTACGTTTACGATTCTCCAGCTTGCCTTAAGACTACCGTCATAGCTAGTGAATACCGAACTCCAATCAAATCGTCTAAAGAACCCACGGAACTTTAGAGGTATGCTCTTCATTGCATACATATCATAATCAGATCCGTCAATCGTAATACGAACCTTATGTGTAGGTACCTCGGCGTTAAATAGTTTAGGAAGAGCAGCAGTACCAAACGTCATGTTATCAACGATTAGTTTACCACCCGTAAGAACTTTTACCTCACCGCCATAATAGATTGGATCTGCGTCAGCAGGAGGATTGGTTGTGGTTGACCATGCGGATACTCGAGACGTTGAGATATCAAGAAAGTTTATTGCACTGTTGGTATCATTAAGAGCACGGTATCTAATAGCCGATCCACCAATACCACCGTTAACGTTTAGGTTACCTCTTAGCGATATGTCTGCGCCAGGACTTGCTCTGAGAATACCTTCGTATTGGCCAGTGTCTCCTTGGTACCTATCAATAGTTTTATAAACGTCTTCCTTAAGGCGAGACATTGCTTGAAAGTCAAACCTAGTAGCCGATGCACCATTGTCGTTACCACTCCTGACTCCTCGGATGATATCAATATCTCCGATCTCAAGAGTAAGTACTCGTAGTGCCTGTGATTTATTAATCACATCGGAAAGGTTATTTGAAACCTTGAATCCGTAATAAACTTTTGTCTCAAACGCCATGTTATTGCTCTGCCGTGTTCAAAGTGATCTGTATATTTCCTGAGCCAGCAGTTACCGTCTTAGCGGTAAAGAACGTAGCATCAAGATTCAAAAGGTCCGCAGTGATTACTTCACGATCCCTTCCAAATATATTTAATAGATCAATATCTTTGGTTTCGTTCTGTCCGATGAAAAATGAATCTTTTAGTATCCCTTGTCTTAATTTTTGACCACACTGAACATCAACCTGTGCAGAGTCCAAACGGTTATCTGCAACAAAGTTAAGAGGAGGCAATGTTGGATCAGCTCTTCCACCTGCGGTATCAGTTTCACATAAAGAGTTAACCAACCAAAGAGGCGTTGAGCTAAGTTGCGTGTTACCAATCGTTTCAGTAACTGAGATTGAGTTAAGAGCCGCATTATCCTTCATCTTTACAACAAGATAAAGTGGATATGGATTAAACTGAAAGATCTTAGTGGTATCAATTTTTGTTGCGGTTAATCTAACCGGAGTAAGTTGAATCGTAACTGCATCACCAGAGCTCTTTCCTGCAGGGAGAGCAGAGATAGCAGCATACTGTCTAGTTACACCAACTACTTGAAATGATGATGCTTCACTCGTAAAGGTTACACCGGATCCGGTGTTATTAATTCCAAGTTCACCACCAGTAAGTGTACCATTCGGGAAAGCAAATCCAGAGTCTAGGTAAAGATATATCGTTCCATCGTTAACACCAGTTTGTGGATTGGTGTCAGTAACAATTCCTTCAAGCTCTGATTTAGTCTGAACGGTTATTCTTACTCGTGAGCAGTCACCAGTAGTATCGTTTGGATCATACACTGGATTACCGTTTGAGTCGTAAGAAAGAATTTCTCTTGGTGGTTGAGGAATACGATAATCAATCTCCATCTTTCTTTCAAGTGGATAGTTCGATTCACCAGTATCTTGGCCAAGTCTGTTACGACTGGTTGTTGATTGTGTGTACTCACCAAATAGAACATCGGCATCAGGAACGATTGGTTGAAGATCGCCTGGAGCAACCTCAAACTTAAGTTCACCGCCGTCTTCCTGTGGTTCCTTATCAGTTACACCAACATAGAACTCAGCAAAGTGTCTACCACCAACGGGATCTCCTGCGCTATCAAGTTCAGATGAATCGTTTGCGTAAGGATTTAAGAAATTAATATCAATAACGTTACCAGTAAGAGCAACGGTTGATGCTGCTATACCATCATAGTTTGATATACGCATCGCGTGTGGATATGTTGCACCGGCATCAGTAGCGTAATCGGTCAATGTAAGACTTGAACCGTCTTTAAGAATCACAACACCGGAATCATCAAAACCGGAGTTAGGATTAGCCGATGAGGAAACGTTAGTAACTGTGCTCTTTGTATATGGGGTTTGAACAATTCTTTTTAAGTTAGCCGAGGTATATCCAATAATGGTTGAACCGTCTAATACCTCGGATCCTTCATCGACCTCAATGTAAGTTGAGTATATACCGTCAGCAATAATCTTTGCGCCGTTATCACTTAACTGAAACAGTTGAGATGTTGCGTCATTTGTACCATCGTCATCAAGGTCAAGGTCAAGAGTATAGTTAGTGATACTTGGGTTAATTGTAATAGAATTTAATGTAAGAGTATTAAACTTAAAGTTAGCGGTACGACCGTTTGCTCCAGACTTAAGACCTAGGTTATAGTTATGCCCAAACCCTGGACACGCCTTACACTTAATGATCTTAACCTGAGCGTATTCATCAGACGATACGTTTACTGACTTAGGATAAATCGTTTTCTTATTTTCTTTTTCATAACCACCCTTATTCACAATAAGTGATTTTGGATAAACACCTAAAGCAGTAGTGTCTTGTGTACTTACGATGGTTCTTAAACCAGATGAATAAGAATGCTGAGTAACTGTACCTTCATCACCACCGTCGATATACATGGATGCACCATATTTGTAGACGTACTGTGGAGTTTTAAGTCTTGCTGAGTCTCTAATATTAAGAGAGTATCTAAACCTAAAGAACGGATCCTCAAGACACGGCTGACCCATTAAGTTCTCAATCACAAGTGTATGAACATGAACCCAGCGAGCTTCTCCGTTACTCACAGGAACGTATGCATAGAACTTAGCACCAATAGCACCGTACCAAGAGAACTCAATCTTATACATGGTCACTTCTTTTGATGTAAGAAGATAACCTGAAGGACCGTTACCGTTAAGTTGGTCAATGTTCCAATTATCTCTTGGAACTTCGATCGTAAAGTATTCTCTTGCGTCACCAGTCTCTGGATCGATATCGTTTGGATCGCCTGAAGCTTTGAGCACTTGGTCGGTCAATGGATTCAACCCTTGTCTCTCCATGACTGAAGAAGGCAAAGGAATCGTTGACCTACGAACGATATTAAACGTTGCACCTTTTAGCTGAAAGACGTATTGATCGGTTGGGTTAGTTATACCCCACTCCAAAACGTTTTGCTCGGAACCTGAGTCGGATGAAGCTCTTAGACCAAATGTGAATCCAGAGATACGCCCAGGCTGATACCGATAAGCCTTTTTGGACTGAAGATAACTAAATCTTATATCACCTGATGCATACCCAGGTCGAGTTTCAGAGAACAAAGGACTGTTATTCGTTATAGCGTTTATGACTCTAGGAGTGAACGGCTCAAACTCATTGATTGGATTTGTTAGGTTACTATCGTTAATCTCAACCCATGCTCTAGTCCAAGTATCAATCAGAACATAGCCTTGAGCTTCAGTAACTCCATTAAACGATAAGTCGTTACTTCCGTCTATCGTAACTTTTGATGGATCCAAAAAGTTATCCTTAAAGGTGGATCCGTATGTTGCTTGTCTCTCAGTTGTAGAGAAATACGTATAAAGAGTATTTCCTAGTGTAACGAAAGCAATAAATTGTGTATAGAGATCCTCGTTGTATAGTCCTTGGTTTGCGAACCTTGGACCAAAAGGATATCTAAAGGGAACTGGAAATGCGCCAAGCTCTAAGGCCTGTTCTTCAGTCTGCTCTATGAAAGACGCGTTATAGTGGTTTCCAAATCTTGCGGTACCACGATTGTCCCATGCACCAAGACTAGTACCACCAGTCAGAGTATAGAACTCCCACTCCTCCTCGTTAAGACCTAACGTTGATACGTCAGAGAACAAAGACAATTGTTGTTCGGCTCTCTCAACACCAAGAAGCGTGGTGGATGTTTCTGAAGTTTCTTGGAACACCTCAACGACAGGAATGGCCGTAGTGCCTATACCCGTTGGCATAACTACACCAGTAGCGTTTTCGGAGTTAGCGATTTCTCTTACAGAAATCTCTGCGTCAGTTACGAGCTCAATACCTGTTTCGTCAACAAGTTTCTCACCACTTACGATATCAAAGAGAGGTACTTGACCAGTGATGGTCTGCACGGGATACTTACTGAAGGATATCTTACCACCCTCAATAGCATTCTGAACTCTGTCGATAGTAATCCAATCACCAGCGTTCAAACTTTTAATATTACCCTCAAGGTTCTCTACTTGTAAGGTTATTGATTCTCCGCCGTCAACTATATAACCTGATGCACCTGCAATAGTTGGATCGCCTACGTCACCGTCTTGGAATATAGTTCTAATTGTTGTCAACGATGGTTTACTAATAACAGGCGCAATATATGTATTGTGTAATGCATAGCCTAGAGGGTTATTAGATTGTATACCTGCTGGTGTACGCATATCGTCTGTCCACTCAGGAGCAAGGCTTCCACCGTCCCATAGGCTTGAGTATTCAAACATACCAAAGTTTAGTAGGAACAAATATTCCTTAGCCGCTACTTCAAATGCATCTCCATCAGTCTTCCAAGCGTTTCCGCCATATCCTGATGAATCCCATTTGCCTGCATCGTATGCTTCTTCCATAGCCGCATACAATGGACCAGTTGCCCAGTCTGCGGTAATATACGGATACATCTTTAATGACACAGCATCTAAGCCATGCATATGAAGTGTATGGAATACGTGTTCAATTACTTCTTGTGCATCATTGTCGCCGTCTCCAGGAGCATCACCAGTTGAGTTTAGATACCAAACCATATCGTTAGCAACGTGACTATCAAATAGTGGTGACAAGTTATAATGAGCAATACCCGAATCAGTTAAGAAGTTTGGTGTGTAATCATCGCCAGCACCTCTTGCTACTCGTTGTAGTGTTGGACCAACTGCTGCGTGATAAGTTCCTGCATCACCACTAAGTGTTTTAATAAATGTACGCTGTGATGCTTCGTTGATCCCTGCACCATTTGGATCAGTAAATAATTCAAACATACGTGCTACCTTTTCAACAAAGGCATCTGGCACTGCTGTTTGGCCGCCGACGGATCCTGCTGCAACAATTCTTACACCATTAACTGTAACTTCTCTACTAAAGAAATTACTTCCGTCGCCGGTAAGATTAATAATTGCACCGTTGTTATATTCTGAGTCTGATGAACCTCCTTTGACGCCTATAATCTTTACGCCGGTCTCAGGTAGGCCTCCGCCCGACCCGGATCCAGTTTGACCAGAATACGCAATGTCACCAACTTTAACGGCGTGTGAGGTATCAATAACACCACTTGGATAGTCACCGTTACTATCAGGTGACTCAGATGGATCTAGAGGCGTGTACCTCGGGATCTTAAAGGTATGAGTAACCCCTGCAGTCGTGCTGCCGTCTTGTGCCGAGTAGACGGTGGTGTTTAAGTAAGACATATTTTACTGTTCTTCCCATGTTAAACTCGCTAGAACCGAGGCCTCCGCTGAACCTGAATTATATGCCGCAACTGATGAAGAAGCAAGGAACAAAGTATCCACCTCGTTAGTAAGAGGGAATGATAGGTAGTCCTTATTATAATCAAAGTAAGGTAGTAGATCAAACTGCTGACCGCCTGCACCAACGAAGAACGTTGTGATCTGAGTTCCCGTGCCAGGAATTGGAGTTCTTAGCTCAGGATTGATAACAACTGAACTTAGTCTCTCGATCTCAAAGGTACTTACTGCGCTTGCTGCTGCTAGTGCCGTACCATCCTCATCATAGTTACCAGCCTGTAAGAAAGTTTCGCTGGCGTCAATATAAACAGTGCTACTAAATGATTCCAACGAAGTGAATGTAAATCCACTAGCAAGAACCGTAACATAACCTAGTACTGGGAATAGAGTTTCATTCGCATCAACCGATGAATCAAAGTGGCATCTGAACCATCCATAGATTCTATCACCTGCGGTCAATCCTGTAGGAGTAGCCGAAGTGGTTAATGTTGTTGGTTGCCCAGCAGGCTGAAGCGTAATATCGGTCGCATGAATCGTAAGAGACCCTGACCAATCGTCAACCGCATAACTCTGGAATGTTGGGTTCTTAAGTAGCTGTAGAGCAACCGTACCTGAACCAGAGACACCTGTTGCTAGTCGTGTAGGATAAACCTGTACACGGTTACGAACAGCTTGATTCTGAGAGCTAACAATATTTTGCTTAGTCTGTAGACCAAACACTAGTTGTGGTCTGTCGGCAATCACTCCGATACCAGAAGTACCTACGAGTGGTTTATTTAGAATAAGTCTGTGTACGCCTGAACCACCGCCGTTAAGTTGTACCCATTGTACAAATACACCTCTGTCAGCAGCGTTGTTTGATACAACTCTTGCCTTCATATAATAATCAGAGATTGCTGGGAATCCATCAGAAGAAGCATTGGCTGCGCTAATCTCTACGTAACCATAGCCACCCGATGTTCCTGCGCTCCAATTGCTAGAAGTATACTTGGATCCATAAACGTCAGCAGCCGCATCGGTTGAGTAACTATGAAGACGAACCGTTCCGCGGTCACCACCATCAATGTAATACGAAGCACCATACTTAGTAATGTATTGCGAGTATGAACCAGATCCTGGGATTGAGTTTTGTTGTCTCTCAGTATTATTATAGCCATACATATTGGTTGAGCCACCACCATACACCGTATAGGTGATAGGCAATGTAGCATTACCAAGAGAAGCAACCTTTAATTGGTTTGATGCACGAAGGTGGTGGATACGAACCCATCTTGCTTCCCCGTTACTTACGGGTACATACGCAAGGAAGAGTGCGCCAACAGCACCGTACCAAGAGAACTCAATCTTCTGCATGAGAACCTTAGTAAAGTCAATGTTCCAAATAGAATCTCTAATTTCGTTTGCATCAGGATCCGCAACGGTCTTAACATTTTGGCCAGGATACTTAATAGTATCATCTCCGCCACCAGTGCGAACCAAATCAGAATAGAATACGTTACGATCTTCGTTACCATCAACGAAGTCACCAGAGAATCTAGATCTTGGAATACGATATTCGTATACTTTATAAAACTCTGGTTTTACGTTCCATGCGATAAAGTTTTCCCAACCAGATGTATCCTGAGATGCAGTACCATTAACTGGAAGCAACGCACAAGATACACCAGAGTTAACCTTTTTGATCTGTTGAATAATATCTGCGTTTGAGTCACCATCACCATCAAAGGTTCCTGGGTGAGCGTATGCATCAGGAGTATCAGTAGCGATTGCGCCAACTGGAGTTCCAAGAGTAGCAAACTCGTTTGAGAAAGATCTACGATATGGGAACATTACGTCTTCGGCGCCAGCATTGCTTGACGTGTCTGGGAATACGAACGGTGCAGGAGTCTTAATCTTATGAGTACCGCTCAAAGCCCCAACGATAATCTTTGTATCGTTATCAAGTTCAGTTAACTCAAAGGTAGTACCAGTGAGGTTTAAGATCTTGTAAATTCGTGAGTGAAGGAGGTTACCCAATGCAGACGTTTCTTGAGTCTCATAGATAACGTGTTGTCCTTCGTTAAGACCAGTGGTCGATGCAACGGTAACAGTACCTGTGCTTACGCCAGTGAACTCATATTCAGTTTCATCAAGAAGCATTGATGGATCGTACATAGCCGCATGGGTATGAATAAGTCCATCCCTAAGAATACATAGATCACCTGCAGTGCTAGTTGACGGATTACCTGCCGTACCAAAATCTTCGGTTTGTTCTGAACCGTAGGTTAACGGATTGGACTCAATGATTGATTGTGTACGACGAACAACCGACAAAAAGTCACCGGTTCCAGTATCACGAGTTTCCCAATAGTATCCATCAAAGTTATCAAAGATACCATACTTACGAACACAAGGGTTACGAACGTGTTTAGTTGATGATCCAGTTGGAACAACAGATGTCTTAACACCAAAGGTTGCGGCCGATACACGACCAGGTTGGTATCTAAAAAATCTCTTAGAGGTTAAGGTAGCAGTTTTATTCGCGGGTGCCTCAATAAGAGCACCGGATTCTTCAGGAATATGTTGCAGGCCGTGATTCTGAGTACCGTTAAATCCGGTGTAAGCAGTATCATCAGCAGCAGCGTATCCTTCTCTTTGTTCTGGAGTCGAGGCCCATTCACTTGGGTTAACATCGTAGGTGTTAACGTCAGCAAAGATACCGAGTGCGACTTCCGAACGTGGAATACCGAGGAGCGATAGAGCAACCTCAGAAGCAATTTTATTTTGTTCCTCTACGGGAATCGCTGGCTGATCCGAAGCGATAACCACAGGAAGAGATTTTGATGCAATCTGTTGTCCTGGTGGTACCGGCGCGGTTCTACCTACGACGACGACCGCAGCGTTATTATTTACGTTTGTTAAACTAGACATCAAGTCTTCCTTTGGCTAATACGAATGTGTTACGAATGATTAGATACGGTTTATCCGCATCCGCCGAGCTAGTGTAACTTGCAGTTGTTGCGGTGGTTAGGTTAGTTGTGGTATCGGCTACCACCCTAAATCCTCCAGCCCCATCTGACTCAACAGCGGTTACAGTCCACGATGATCCTGTAAAGTTAAGTGTTGCTCCCGACACATTCTGTGTCTTTATGACATCTCCGATAGCGAACACGTTCTTATCATCGTTTGATTTCAAAGTAAACTTACCAGTGTTGGAGTCTACCTTTTCAAAATTATTTACAAGAATCCTACCATCTGCCTCGTAGGCATATGCATATTCAGTTGCCTTAATTCTATATATAAGTCCAATCAGTGATTCGTCTGCGGGTGGACTCGTTGCAGTCCAGTCAGTCTTCAGTTCGTTATACGAAGGTAGTTCGTTTACATTGGCCGAGGTAATCTTCCATTGGAAGTATCCGTTCTCAAGGCCAAAGTCTCCACCGTTTCCATTGATTGGAACCGTAATGATTGGATCTCCTGAGCTGTTGTTTGAGTAGTCCAGTGAACCACCGATAGCGCCAAGAGCCTCAACGTTATTTCTTTTTGTGAGTGCAAGAATGTCGGCAGATAGAGTAACTTCAGTTCCTGGGACAGCGACTCCGCTAACAAGATCCTGATTGTCACCTAGGTGCATTGCTGCTCCACGTCTTAGGTACAACATTGATGGCGACTGATAATCAACACCAAGATCAAGCTTAACGTTAATTGAATCGAAGTCAGAATCCATTGTATCGACTGCAGGAATAAACTCATCGTCAGTACCCATGATAAGGTTAGGCGAAGAGATTAAGTTACCAGAACCAAAGATCAATAGTCCTGAGCCACAGTTACGAATCGTATTACCAATGATTGTACCGATACGAGTTACTGATGCATCTATAGAGGATGTCCAGTTCTCAAAGATATTATCGGATACGGTTGTAAAGGTTGACGAAGACACAAGCAGAGGTGTAAGTGCATCATCCTCACCGTATTTTAGACCACCGTTTCTAAACTTACAACCAGAGATACGAATACGATCGTTGTCCAGTGCATAGAGTCCAGATCCTACGGTGTTAAGAACATCAATATTATCGTAAACTATATCTTGACCTTGTGGCATTGTTATTGGAAAGTTGGATTGTGTTTCAGTCCATGTTACATTATTAACCATGTTGCCGTCGACGGTCAAGTTTCTAAACGTGATGTTTGTTGGTGTATCAGTCTGGGGTGTTATGATACAACCTTTTTCGGTTGGGTTAACGACATCGTCGTAGTGATCAAAGTTCCAAGGGATTGCTTTAATGACTGCTCGCTTAGAGTTACCAAGAACCGCAAAGTTATCAGGAATCGTTAGTCTTGATGTATAGTAAACGCCATCAGGAAGAACAATGTTTCTTAATGCAAGATCCCTGAACTCATTGATCGCTAGCTGCAGACCTGCAGTGTTATCATGCACGAGCTGAACATAGTTACTACCGTGATAAAGCTTTTGACTAAATCTTAATGTCTTTTTATTATATACCTTCTCGACTGTTGCCGTATGCCATCCGCGAGGATTAACAACATTCGTGTTGATCTGTTCGTTCGTTGGTGGTTTAGGCGGAAAGTAGACCATGTTGGATGGCGTTGAGTATTCAGCATCCATTCGTCCAGCCGCAATGCCCTCAACGGTAAACGCGTTAGTGTCATTCGTCTTGGTCGACCATTCGGTACGTGTGAAGGTACCTTGATCGTTAAAGATGATACCTGAAGTAATTGAACCAAGTTCCCTAGGTCCAAGAACCGCGATTAGTTCTGCGTCATCAAGGTCAGTCGTTGTTCCACGATATACGAGCATTCCATAATCACCAGAGGATCTTGTTAATGATAGCGCGTTATATCTCAAGGATGTAAAGTTAACTGGAGTGTTATGGGCAATAACATCAGTAGGACCTGCTGCTTCGCCAATCTTCCCGTTGTCGAATCTAAACTGTGCTGTCCAATAATAGAAGTTCTGAGTTGCAAGACCACCATCGGTAGTACCGTTTTTAGTTGCGGTCGCTGCTGGAGTAGGACTTGCTTCATCGGTTGGAGTTGCAGGATCGTTTGCCTGAACACCAAACACTTTGATCTTATGACCAATCTTAATTGTATCAGTATTAATAACCTCAGTGATTAATCCCTGAATACTTGTGTCAGGAATACCACCAACGATTTGCTGAAGAAACTCTGAACCGCTAAACTCCTGAGTATCATTATTCATAATAACCCAGACGTTATTACCTTCGACCTTATGAACGACGCCTTGGAATCCGGTGCTGTTACCTTGAACGGTTTCTCCTACTCCGAAGGTACCAACCTTTTGAACAAGCTTGCAGATCGTC
>Ga0208150_1000673_pt1 | contig 13175 bp, 9 predicted proteins | sample DEB08_DNA_8_FD_184534 | JGI IMG/M metagenome (GOLD analysis project Ga0208150, IMG submission 184534) | Aqueous microbial communities from the Delaware River and Bay under freshwater to marine salinity gradient to study organic matter... | ecosystem: Environmental > Aquatic > Marine > Coastal ...
GCCGGAGACGTAACAGGATAATAATATGGGATTATTTAAATCAATTAAAAAAGCTTTTAAAAAAGTAACACGTGGAATTAAAAAAGTAGTAAAGGGTGTTGTTAAAGGCGTTAAAAAAGTAGTTAAAAAGATTAGCTCTAGTAAAATACTTAAAGCGTTAGCCATTGCTGCTGCAGTCGTAGTGACGGGAGGTGCAGCATTAGGTGCAATGGGTGCTACTGCCGGAGCTGGTGGTTTTACGGGTTGGATGGTTGGTGCAAGTAATGCTATTACTGGTTTTACAGTAGCTGGTCTTCCTGTTGGAGCTGTTATGAAACCTTTTGCATCTATTGGTAGTGCTATTGGTTCAGGAGTTTCAGCAGTAACAGGAATTAATTTAGCACAACCAACAGTAGCTTTACCTAATACTATAGCTACACCTTCTGCAGTAAGTGGTACAACTGCTACAACTGCTGAAATTGCTGCAGGAACTGATGCATTATCAACAACTGTAGCAACTCTTGCAGACCCAACAATTAATCCAGCAATTACAGCATCTCAAGCTGCAACTGGACAAGCATTGTCAATACCTACTAAAATTATTCCAGACACTTTAAGTCAAAGTCAACTTTTATCTGGAGTAAATCCAGCTACTGCTGCTGCTAATGCTACTGCTGGTGGTTTAAATTTACCAGCTACTTTAAGTTCTGGAATGACACCATTAACAGAAGCTCAAATATTAGCAGGTCAAAATCCAGCAACTGTTGCTGCAGCTAGTTCCAATGCAGCTAAAGCAACACAAAGTTGGGCAACTAGAAATCCAAAGACTGCAGCTTTTTTAAGTGGAGCAGGAACGGTAGCAACTCAAGTTGGTGCAAGTGTAGCTGCTGGATATGCTATGCATCAGCTAACCGCACCAGATGAAACAGGTTCAATGGGTGGTTTAAGAACTGAAGGGGCTTCAAGCTTTGACCCATTAAGAGTGTATGCTGCTGAAAGAGGTATTGCAGATTCAGACATATCTAAATACTTTACATTTGGCAACACTGCAGAAGCAGGTAACATGCCACTGTTTCAACAACAAACTATAGGAGTAGCATAATGGCACAACCTACCAGAGGTCCAAGACCAATTGTTTCAGACAGTATATCTGATGTAGCTGCACAATCCGTACTAGATGGTTTAGATGCCGGGTTTACTATTGATGAAATAGCCCCAGATAACGGTCCTAAGATACGAGGAGAAGCTAAATTTAATCAAGAAGGCTTAGATGAGGTGGTAGCTTTATCATCACAAGGCAGACCTATACCGGGTCAAAGTCTAGTCAATGACCCATCACAACCCTACATGTGGGAACAACCACCAGAGTTTGCTAATCCAAGAGATGCATTAGACTATATGACTGGTCTTATTATGCAGCCAGATGCAATGAAAGAAATTGTAGGAGCTTTAGCAAATGGTGCAGCAGTTGCAGACATTGCAATGGTTATGCTATATACAAAGTTTACAGAGGGTAAATTTAATCCTGATGTTTTACTTTTATTAGCAGAGCCGGTTATGTATGTAATTATGGCAATTGGTGAAGAAGCTAACATCAAATATAACATTGAAGATAGTAACGATTTAGATGAGTTTGATGAAGACGATAACGAAGAAGAGATTGAAGGTAAGCTTAATGAGTTTAGAAATGTCTTTGAAGATATCAAAAACGGTACAACTAAAAAAGGCATAGAGCCTAGCAAAATTAAAAGTGGTGTAGTACCACAAAACATTCTAGACAAGGTTAAAGAACAAGGTCCAGAAATTAGAAGTTTATTAAGTCAAGGAGAAGAATAATGGCACAAGAAGATTATCTATCAGGTTCACAGTTTGGACAAGTTGCTGGTTCTTTATTAGCAGGTAAACGTAAAAGAGATAAGAAAGACTTTAGAAGGGCTTTATTAGCTTCAGCAATTTTTGAAGGTTTTGGAGCTTTACAAAGAAATATGAAACAAAAAATTGTTGATGGAGTTAATGATGTTAAAGATAAGTATACAGATATTTTTCAAAACAATCAGGTGTTATATGAATTACAAGATAAAAACAGAGGAAAATATCAGTCTTATCTAGAAGATAAAGATGCTTACTTACAAAAAGAAGCTATTAGATTATTTAATGAGCATCCTAATTCACAGGCTGAAGGTATTCAGTACAGTGATATCAGAGGGTTAAATCCTGAAAGTAAAAAACATGCAATGGCTGAATACAACAGACTAAGAACAGAAGCTGAACAAAAAATTATGGCTCTTGGTAAAAATCCAGCAGTTTCTATAGCAACTCCAACTCAATACAACGCAGCAGCAAAGGCTGAATATAAAGCAGCATTAGCTCAAGTAGAAGACGACCCATACAAACAAGGACTTATTAAATCTGCTTTTGCTAAGATATTTGGAACCGGTGCAAAGACACAAGCTGACTTAGCTGATGAATTAGACAAAGCTCAAAGATTAAGAATTGCTAGAGAAGAGTTGTCTTCACCAAGTGAAAGCATTGAAGTACAAGACGATGAGGAAATTAAAGATATTATTAATGCTAACAACAAAGCAGCTACAGATATAAAAGATGGTAATCCAGATTTCTTTGACTATATAAGTACAGAAGAAGACCTTAAATTAAAACGTACTGCTTTTTCAAATAAGATTAATCAGTCTGGTTATGCATACACTTTAGATGATTTAAATATGGCAGGAGAGTTAGGTATAGATTTACCCGGACTACCCGGCTTTAATAAAGTTATGACTGAACAACGTGAAGCTCTTGTTGGTGCATCGAAAAAAGCTAGAGAAGCTTATCAAAAAGGTATACATCCTTTTGAGGTATTAGAAGGTGAAGAAGCTGTGGTTTATGGTTTAGCAATTGGTACAAGTTTAGACACGTACAAAGGAAATAAAATTACAAGACAGCTTAATGAATTAAGATTAAATAAAATTTTAAATCCAGACGTTGAGCAGTTAGACCTTGCTGAAGTCAATGGATTAATTAATAATAAAAATAATATTGCTTTAGCAGAAAGTCAAATTTTAAGTATTGCAAGAGAAAAAGATTTAAATTTATTTAATGATGTTTCAAGAAAATTACCAGATGCAGAATTTAGTGCTATGAAAAGTAGAGTTATTATTACTGCAGAAATGCTTTTAAGAGAAAAAAGTTCGCAATATACAGGAACTGAAGCATTTAATAATGCGATAAAAGATGCTGTAGAAATTCAACTTATGGGAGTTTATACAGCACAAAATTTAATGTTTGACCCGTTCAAAAATAGAAATAATTTAAAACATGAAATGGTAGACATTAATGATTTTAGGTTATTACAAGAAGACATAGAAACAAATGACCAAGCTCAACGACTTGTTAATCGTTTAAATAAAAAACAATATATGCAAAATCAAATAATTATGGAAGACGATAAAGAAATGACATTGGTTCCTGATGAACTAGGTAAATTTTTTACAGAAGAAAATTATCGTTTTTCTGTAATTCAAGTAGATGAAAACGACCCAACATCTTTAAGATGGTCTTGGGAAAGTATTAGTAATTAAAAGGCTCTTATGGCATTAAAAGATAAGTTGGTTAATTCTGGCATACCAACTGTACAACCCCTTACAACTCCGAAACCTAGTTATACGCTAACTGATCTTCGTAACGATGATGAGTTTACTATGCGTAGTGAAAGGTATTTGAAGTCTTTAGGTGAGGGAGATAATGTTGATGAAATGTTCCAATACTTTCGTGGTTCAGATTTAAATTTATATGATACTCACAAAGTGTATAGACAAAGTAAAAAGTTTACAGATGAGCAGAAAGACGATTATTTATATTTAAAAAATAAATTTGATAATGCTAGAGTAGGTGGTATTAAAGAAAAATATCAGTTAGGTGTAGATGCAGCTCAAGAAATTGTATCCGACCCTACAATTTTAGCAAGTGCGTTTTTTGTTCCATTTACAGGTGGTGCTTCTGCAGCCGGAAGACTTGCAATGGGTGCTGCAGCTAAAACAGGATTAAAATCTATGGTAGCAAGTAATATTGCTAAAGGACAAGCACTTGGTATTCCTAAAGGTGTATTAACTGCTGGTCAAGTTTTATCTAAACCTCTTAGTAATAAAGCTACCTATGGTGTGTTAGCAGCAGAAGGAGCCTTATATGCTGGTACTTTTGATTATGTTGCTCAAGATAGACAACTTGAACTAGGCTTAATAGATAAGAAAAACCTTGTGCAAACAGGTATATCAGCTACAGTAGGGGCTATTGCAGGTCCTGCATTACTGGGTGCTGGTAGAGGACTAGCAAAAATACCTTCCAAAGTTAAACAAATTGAAGAGGTTAGAGTTTCTAACATCGACAACAATGAAAATTATAAACCTACATTTATTGAACGTGGTAATCAAAAATTACTAGCAGGTACTTATGGTGTGTTAGGTTTAATACCTTTAAAACCTACAACAATTTTATTAAAGAAAGCAGAGAAATCTCCATACTTGTTAAGCCTTTTAAAGTTATTTAGGTACGATGCTGCACAAGGCTTTGTAGCTCCTAAGATAGGTAGTCAAGAAACACTTGCTCCTAGTTATGATGAAGTCTTTAGAGATTTAGTAGGCTCATCACAACAAAAGGTTAATGCTATTTTACGTAGTTATAAATCTTTATGGACTTACGATAAGGCTAATGTTGCATTACCTTTTAGTGCTGGTCACTTTTTAAACCCCTTGAGAAGTAAAACTACTAGAACAAGAAAAAGTTTAAAATTTAAACAGGCTTTAACACAGGAAGCTAACGATGATCTTGCATACTATTTAAGATCAGGTAATATTTCTAGGGTGGTAGAAGTTGCACCTAATAAATTTAAACAAGTTAAATTGTCTGATGATATTGTTAGTGCTGGAAAACAAATTAGAAAAGAACTAGACAATACTTTAAAAAGAGCAGAAAATGCTGGTATTAAAATTGGTTCAGTTAAGGGGTTCTTTCCTAGATTTTGGAGAACAGACGTTATTAAAAATAACAAAGATGAGTTTATTGAATTAATTAAAAGAGGAGAAGGTTTAAACGATGCTCAAGCTACAAAGCTCTGGGAAGAGTTGGCAACAGAAGGATCAGAAGTTGGTAGTAGTGCTGTTAATTTAAATGCACGTATTAAACAAAGCAGAAGACTAACAAAAATAAATGATGCTAGATTTGGTAAGTTTTTAGATAACGATGTGCGTAATGTTTTAGATGATTATTTTGCAGAAGCTTCTAAACTTATTATTAGAACTGAAATGTTTGGAGAAACAGAAGGTAAGTTTACGCAAAAATGGATAAACAAAATTCAAAGACAACTAGGTAAAAACAGATTAACAAATACAGAGCTAGAGTATTTAAAAGATTTATACAATTATACAACTGGGATTAAAGGAAAGATAGATACTTCTACTCCTCTTGGTAAACTTGGACAAGGTTTTTCAGATTTCTTAACCATAACAATGCAAACTTCTATGTTAGCATTTTCTACCGTTACAAGTTTACCTGAAGTAGGAGTTAATTTATTAAGGGGAGCACCTGTTAGACCCGGTGTAAATGCAATGGTTAAGGGTATAGCAGACGGTACTTCTGAATGGTGGAAATCTCAAAAAGTTAATTATGGTCCTTACTTAAATGTAATAGGAAAAGAATTTAAACAAGAAGCAAACTTAGATGTAAGAAGTCAAAATAGACAAGACTTAAATGAGTTTTATATCTCTACAGATTCGTTAAAAGAAGACAGGCTTATGTCTATTTATGGTCAAGCAGTGGGTAAAACAGCTACAAAAGTACAAAATGCTTTTTTTAAAACAGTTTTACTACATCAGTGGACAAGGTATGTACAGCTTGTTGGTTATGATATGGGTAAGTCTATTATATATAGAAACTTAAAACAAATTGATGATTACAATAAAGGCATAATTAAAAATACAAAAGCACAAGAAGTTAATATGCTTCGATTAAAAGATGAATTGGCTGAGTTAGATATAGATATGGTTGGAGGGCTTGAGTGGATTAACAGGGGAGCCAAACACACTGATGATTTTTTTAATAATGTTAAGGCTGGTGCTGCAAGATATACAAATGAAGTAGTAATGAATCCAACTGCAGCTTCAGCACAGAAACCACTGATGCATTCTAGACCTATTGGTAGAGTCATTTATGGATTAATGGGTTTTCCAACTGCATTTTCTAATACAGTTTTACGAAATGCTATGAGAAACTTAACCAGAGACGGTAAAACTTTATCTGCTGGAGGTACTAAAGTTTCTGCTGTTCATGCACTAACTGCTGCTATGTTTATGACACAAGTCGGTATGCTAAACCACACACTTAGAACAGGTGGTAGAAACTTAGAGCAATATGAAAACGGTGAATTATCTGGTCTAGACTTGGTTCTGAAAGGAGCTTCTTACTCTGGACTAATGGGTCCAATGGAAATGTACTATCGTTATGGAAAATCAAAACGATACGAAAGTAATATTACTGCTGCAATCGGGTCTGCTATTGGACCAAATGTTCCAGACATTATTGATTATTTATATATGATTCAGTCTAGAGGTTCATTAACAGAAGTTGCTTTAAGACGAGCACCCTTTTCTATGGCACTTAAAAGTTATCATCCAGATAAATATGAAGAAGTTTTAAAGAAAGCCAGAGAAATAGATAAACAATTGTTTGCACCTGATAGAGAAAAAGAAATAGAACAAGTTCCTTTTGCAAAAGGCGGTATAGTTGAGGGAGAAGATAATGTTCCTTACACTAAAGAAGACCCAGCAGATAGAATTAATCCTTATACAGGACAACCTTACAAACGTGAACAGCGTAACATAGGTGGAAGAATTATATCGAAAGAGATTTTAAAACTTATAGGAGACGAGCCAATTAAAAAAGTTAAAAGTGTTGGTTCACCAACTTTAGTAAAACCTGTTGATGAGGGTAAACATGCGTATGATGTTTTGGGTATTGACGATGAGTTTTTAAAAAATTGGAAAGTTGAAAATTCAAAAGTCGTAAAGCAAAGACAAGAAGAGTTTGGGATAGATGATAAACTAAAAAGAAATAAAACAGTTTTAAAAGCTTTAGAAGAACTAAGTGAAAATGAAATACCTTATGGTCAATACAAAAAAATTGTAGAACGAGAAAACCCTGCTAAACTTTTTGAAGATGTACCAGAACCACCATCTTATACTGACATCACCGCATCTTTACAAAGTAATAAAATTAAAAAGGGTATTGTTTATTTAAATAGAAACATACCAGACGGTACTATAGTAGGTGGAAGATTAGACATACCTGCTTATAAAGACCACGATGTGTGGGTGGTAAGTCTTCATTTACCAAAAGGACAAGGAACTGTTTATGGTAAAACAGGATACTTTAAAGATGTAACTTTTGGTGATGCAAAGTTATCGCAAAAAAGTTTTGACATTGCTGCCGGTAAAGCCAAAAGTCCAATTGCTCAAATGATTGGTAAATGGCAAAACCACACACCCGGTGAGTTATTTGCAAAAGCAAAAACATTATTAAATGACCCAGAATGGACACAGGTTGGATACAACCCGTTTAGGTTTGGATTTTTTTATGACAGAAAAACAATGAATCCGGTTATAGCTGCTGACGAAGCTATTCAAATTGGTCCGTTTGTTATTGCTAAGAACGTAACAACAGCGTTACCAACTGACAAACGTTTTGAGGTTAAGTTAGACGATAAAAGATTTAACTTCGAAAAGGGTGGCACGGTTTCTACCAACGAACAAATGGATAGGTTAGGGTTTGATAAAGGTGGAGAAAATATTTTTTCTAAATTAATTGATAGTATAAAAGAAAAAGTTCCTGCACCTGCACGATTATATTATGATAAAGTTATAAGACAAGATAAAAATCCTATAACAGAAAAAGATTTCACTGAAAAAGAATATCAAAATATTAAAAATTATTTTAAACAAACTTTAATAAATGATATTAAAAGTGGAAAAATTAAATTTGATAATCAAGGTAATGCCCAATATATAAGACAAGATGAAAAAGGTAGAACTTTTACTAAACCTGTTATAAGTGGATATAGAAGTGTTGAAAAAAATTTTGAACCTTCAAGTACAACAGTATCTCAAAAAAACAAAGAAGCTCTATCTGATTTGGGTCTATTAGACTTACAAGAAAAAATGAACAATTCTTCTGATGGTAATGTAAAAGATTTTACAAATGTGTTTGGTGAAGCATCTTATAGTTTTAAAAAAGATGGTTATGAAAACTCTACAGCAAGTATTGATGATGTGTATGATTTTAATTTTACCTATGCTGGAGGATATAATCCAGAAAAAGAAAAAGCTGGTATTTTAAACACAGCAAACAGGAGAAAATATTTAGCTCTATTAAATCAAGAAACTTTAAGAGGTTCAAAAAATCAAAACATAATACAAAGATCACGACCTTTACTTGAACGTTATGCAGCGTTTAGACTTCCAGATAAAAAAACTGCAGAAATGTTAGAACAAGATTATCAACCAGTTAATGTAAAGGTTAATATACCAATACAAGATATTTTTACACAGGATGAGTGGTCAAATTTATTTGGTTCAGAACAAACAAGACAAGGATTACAAGAAGGTGGTCCAGTACTACCTGTTTTAACTTTTGCTGATGGAAATAGCAGAAAACTTACTCCAAAAGAATTTGATAACATGGTAGCTATAAATGAATATTTAAAAGGTAAAGGCTATAGAAAAGAAGCTAGGGCTGGAATTTTAGGTAATATACATATAGAAACTGGAGGAAGCTTTAGTCCTACTCAGATAGAAAAAGCACAAAATAAAAAATTAGGTTATGGAATTTTTCAATTAACTGGTAAAAAGAAAGATTATGATAAGTGGATGTCTGAACGAGGATTTGAAGAAGATAAAATAAATAATATGGCTGCACAATTAGAATATATGCACGACACCATTCAAACAGGCAGAGAAATTGGTGGAGGTAATGCTAACACATTACAAAAATCATTTAATGAAAAATCTGCAGAAGACATTGCATTAGATTTTAGTAATATCTGGGAAAAACCGGGAGTTCCACATAATGAACAAAGAGTCAAAGCAACTTCTACTATTTTTAATTTCCTAGACTAATGCTACTATACACAGAGAAACAATTAGGCATAGCCTATAACATTTATAGAATGCACCAGATTGGACAGGGGCTAAGTTTTATGGAGTTAGAAAATTTTAGAAGGCTTTACGAAGAATTATTAGAAGAGGTGTATGATGTTCCCATTTGAAATTATAACAATGCTTGGCTCTACACTTCTTAGTAGTGTATTAAGTCTATGGTCTCAACGCATGAAGGCTAAACAAGATGAGCAGAAAATGCTTATTACACGAGGAGAGTTTCAGCTTAAAGCTGTAGAGTCTGCACGTAACGTACAAGATAAAGGATTCCAATGGACAAGACGTATCATTGCGTTATCATCTATCTTTGCAATCGTTATACTACCTAAACTAGTAGCAGTATATTATCCAGATGTTGATGTAACAGTAGGATATACACTATTTCATCCGGGCTTTTTATTCTTTACAGATGGTAGAGAAGTATTTGAATGGGTAACTTTTCAAGGCTTGGTAATAACACAACTAGATACAAACCTTGTATCAGCAATTATAGGCATGTACTTTGGTGGTAGCCTAGTTAAAAAATAAGAGGGCATTATGCAACAGAATAATATGGGTGGCTTTAGTGGCGACATGGATAGGAACGAGGTCGAGATAGACCTTAATAAGTTTATGGAGTTGCTGCAAGAAAAGTCAGCACTTAAAGATAGGATAAGAGAGTTAGAGGATATCAAGAACGATAACCCTTATCAAAAATTAATATTTGTAGCACAAGCTGTGGATAGTTGGAGAATAATACCTAGAGCTTTTCTAAGTGTGTATATGTTTTTATTATACTATACAACCTTTTGGTTTATGGAAATTAGTGACCCAACAATGGAACAATCAGGGTTCATATCAGTAGTAGTTGGAGCAGGTGCTGCATGGTTTGGATTATATACATCAACATCAAAAACTAAATAGGAGATAAAGTGTCAAGAGGTGATTTAAATAGAGGATTTTTTGGACCATTATTTATATTAGGTTTATTAACAGTGTCGTTTGCTGCAAGTGCCGACCAAACAGGAGACTGTACATCCGGTACGCAGTATTGTGAAGACAACGGTTTGACTACTATTAATACTACGGTTACGACTAATACCAACACAAACAATAATACCAATAGTAATACTAATACAAACACTAATACTAATAACAATACAAATGTAAATACTAACACTAATAATAATACTAATGTTAATACTTCAAATAATACTAACGTAAACACCTCGACATCAAATAACACTTCGACAAATACAAACAATAATAACAACGTTAATACTTCGACATCTACATCTAACTCTACTGTAAACTCTACAGTAAATCAGAACGTAAATAACAACAGTAATTCTACTAGTAATAATACAAATACTAATAATAATACTAACGTTAATACATCGACTTCAGATTCTAATGTTACTACTGACAATACTAATACCAATAATAACAATACAAAGTCTGATAATACTAATAGAAATATTAACGAGTCTAACTCTACTCAGACTATTAATCAGAACGTAAAAAGCAAAGCACCTCCTGCTTCTGCTATAGCACCTAGTATTATGTCTTACTCTCAAGACCTCTGTACTGTAGGTCGTTCTGGTGCCTTTCAAGGGCAAGTATTTGGGTTCTCTACAGGAGCTACTGTGACTGACGAGAACTGTGAACGCTTAAAACTTTCCAAGTATCTGTACGATACCGGTATGAAAGTGGCTTCAGTATCTATACTTTGTCAAGACCCAAGAGTATTTAAGGCTATGGAAATGGCTGGTACTCCTTGCCCTTATCAAGGTCAGATAGGTAAAGAAGCAACTAAAGCTTGGGCAGAAAACAAATCTAAAAGACCCGATGCTAAAGAACAAGAAAAACTTTTTATACAGCAATGCACACACGACAGAAATCCTAACAGAGACAAGATAAACAAAGATGTTGTTGGGGCAGTCAAAGTTATTTATACAACTAAAACTAAAACAAAAAGGCAATGCAGAAAAGAATTCTATGCTACGCAGTAGCGTGTCTCTTAAGTCTTAATGTCTTTAGTCAGTATATCTACGAAGGCAATCAGTCTTTAGTAGACCTTACAAACGAATCAAATACAACCAGTCTAAACTCAGGAGACGACCAGCTTTCGTCTGCTTTTAATTTAGATTTTACATTTACTTTTTACGATAAACAATTTACATCTGCTCGTATGGCTACGAATGGTTGTCTTCACTTTGGGTTAGGTACAGGTAATGTAAACTATAATAATTACTGTGGTGATTACACACCTGACCCACTACCACAATACAACTACACACTGTTTCCGTTCTGGACTGACTTGATAAGAGATAACAACTCTAAAATGTTAGCCAAGAACTTTAGTGATAAGACAGTCTTTGGTTGGTACGACATGCGTGAGTATAATCGTAGTAATACTGATAACAGTTTTGAAGTAATACTTTGGACTAACTCTACCTTTGATTTTAGATATGGTGACTTAAATATTATACAGCACGATGTTCTTATTGGACAACAGAAAGATTCAGATACTTACTATCAATACTTGTTTCACGATGAATGTAATACAGGCACAACCAATACTAGCTCTTGTGTAAGTAAGGACTGGAACAGCACTACATCAAATACTTTATTAGAAGCTGGTGGTTCGTTGTATGGTACAAGCGAAACCATTGACTGTAGTAATCCTTTAAATGATGTAAGCTGTGCAGGGTATTGGGAAGCGTATGATGATTTTCAATGTGACCTTGACCCACAGTATGGACCATTCTGTCAAGGCTATCGACAAGAAGAAGATATAGGATACTATCAAGAAGAAGAATACTTTGATTACGGATACGAGGAAGAACTGTTTGACTATGGCTACGAAGAGTATGACATGTATGACACTTTTGAAGAGCCAGAAATATTTGAAGAGTATATCTTTGAACCTGAGTATGATACTTTTGAAGAACCTGAATACGTGTTTGAAGAAGAGATAATCTTTGAACAGTTTCAACCACTTGAAGAATTTGTAGAACCTCTTCCGTTTATGCGTGAAGAAGAAGTCTTTATACCGATTGAAGAGTTGATGATTGAGGAGTTTGTATTTCAAGAAACATTTATTGAAGAAGTGGAGGAGTGGTTTGAGGAAGAGACAACAATGGAAGAAGAACTTGCGTATTCAGAAGAGCCGGAAGAAGAGCTTATTGAGGAGCTGGTTGAAGAAGAAGATGAGGTTATAGAAGAAGAGATAGAAGAAGAACTGGTTGCTGAAGTTTCAGAAAGTGAAAGTTCAATAAGTAAGGAAACAGCGTTACGTGTTGTCTCCTCTACTCTAAGCACAGCTAAGTCTAGTGTTAGTGGAACTACATCAGGAAACTCTATACACGCTACAGGTGGAACGACAGGAGCTTCTAGCGTATCATCGTCTAGTTCTGGTGGTGGTGTAAGTACTAGTAACTCACCTAGTATATCAGAACAATTTGCATCTTCTACTGCACAAAACAATCAAGTGTTAGATATGAGTGCTAGTGTTACAAGCTCTACAAGTGTAGAAGTTGAGACAGTTGAGACAGTTAGTGTCGCAGTTGATACAACCACTACTCAAACTTTACAAAGTCAAATAGATGTGTCAGTTTCTACAGATGCATCAGCCACAGAAGCTGAACAAACTGTAGCCAATGTCATAGCCCAGAACTTACAAGATGCACAAGATGATGTTGAAGCTAGACAAGAAGAGACCGGTGAGTATGGGTCAGAGAATACTATTATAGCTTACATGGGATTTGTTCCTAACTTTAATAACTATAGGTTAGTGACATTACCCGATCAAGAAACATGGTACGAGTCGACAGATATCTATGCCAACAATATGTTGTCAGATAACATCGAAGGCTTTTATCAAATGGCAGGTCAGAGTTTAGAAACTTTGATGGAAATGAGAGAACTACAACCAAAATTATAGGAGAATATTATGGATTGGTTACAGAATAAAACAACACAGTTTATTGCGTTGATGGGTATCATTGGAACTCT
>Ga0208150_1000675_pt1 | contig 13157 bp, 7 predicted proteins | sample DEB08_DNA_8_FD_184534 | JGI IMG/M metagenome (GOLD analysis project Ga0208150, IMG submission 184534) | Aqueous microbial communities from the Delaware River and Bay under freshwater to marine salinity gradient to study organic matter... | ecosystem: Environmental > Aquatic > Marine > Coastal ...
GAGTGACTGGAAGAACACAGCAGACAACAGCTACGATGGTGAGAAACTCCTGCTGTTGATACACGATGAGAGCGGTAAGTGGGAGAAGCCTGAGAACATACTCAATAACTGGAGGGTGACAAAGACATGTCTCCGTCTTGGTAGTAAGATTATTGGCAAGTGTATGATGGGTTCAACCTGTAATGCACTAAACAAGGGGGGTAACAACTTCAAGAAGCTGTACAACGATTCAGACACCTCCACAAGAAACTCAAACGGTCAGACAAAGAGCGGTATGTATAAGCTCTTCATTCCTATGGAGTGGAACATGGAGGGGTTCATAGATAGGTACGGAATGCCTGTGCTTAGGACACCAAGTAAGCCTGTGTTGGGTGTTGATGGAGAGATGGTCGGCATGGGGGCTATTGACTACTGGGAGAACGAGGTGCAGTCATTGAAGGGTGACGCTGATGCCTTGAACGAATACTACAGACAGTTTCCAAGAACAGAGTCACATGCCTTCAGAGATGAGAGCAAGCAGTCGTTATTCAACCTTACCAAGATATATCAGCAGATTGACTACAACGACAATATGATAACCTCGCATCACCTAACGAGAGGACGTTTCCATTGGGAGAACGGAATCAAGGATACAAAGGTGATATGGACGCCAGATAAAAACGGAAGGTTCTTAGTGTCATGGATACCACCTGCAGCTATGCAGAACAGGTACGAGATGCGTAATGGGAGGAAGTTCCCTGCAAACGAGCATATAGGATCTTTCGGTTGTGACTCATACGACATATCAGGAACAGTAGGGGGCGGAGGCTCTAACGGTGCGCTTCACGGACTTACCAAGTTCAACATGGACGATGCACCAAGTAACGAGTTCTTTCTTGAGTACGTTGCAAGACCCCAGACAGCTGAGATATTCTTTGAGGAGGTGCTTATGGCGATAGTATTCTACGGGATGCCGATACTATGTGAGAATAACAAGCCAAGACTGCTGTACCATCTCAAGAATAGAGGGTATAGAGGCTACTCAATGAACAGACCTGACAAACCAGCTATGAAGTTGTCCAAGACAGAGAAAGAGCTGGGTGGAATACCTAACACGAGTGAGGATGTGAAACAGTCACACGCAGCGGCTATTGAGTCTCACATTGAGAAGTACATAGGCATGGACTTGGAGGGTACATTCAGAGACCCTGACGAGATGGGTTCAATGCCCTTCAACAGAACACTTGAGGACTGGGCGAGGTTTGATATAAACGCAAGGACAAAGTTCGATGCCTCAATCAGTTCTGGGCTTGCTATTATGGCTAATCAGAAGAACCTGTACACCCCACAAAGGACACAGTCGAAAATAAGCATTAACTTTGCAAGATACGATAACTCTGGCAAATCCAGCCGATTAAACAGATAGATGGAGGAAGTAACAGTAAATGTTTCCGCTGCAGGGTTCCCTGACCAGTTTGTAACAGACAAAGAAAAGGCGACCTCAAGCTATGGACTTATGGTGGGTCAAGCCATACAGTATGAGTGGTTTAAGAAGGATGGAAACGGCTGTAGATACTACGATCAGTTCAGAGAGTTTCACAAGCTAAGACTATACGCAAGAGGAGAGCAGTCTGTACACAAGTACAAGAATGAGCTTGCTATTGACGGAGACCTATCGTACCTGAACCTTGACTGGACACCAGTTCCTATCATTCCAAAGTTCGTTGACATTGTGGTCAATGGAATGACGGACAGGTTGTTTGAGGTAAAGGCTTATGCTCAAGACGCATTGTCTTCAGGGAAGAGGAATCAGTTCCAAGAGAACATTGAAACTCAGATGGCAGGAAAGGACGTGTTCAATCTTGTTCAGGCTGAGTTTGGGGTCAACCCATTTACAATGAACCCTGATGACGTTCCTGACAATGATGAGGAGCTTTCATTGTATATGCAACTAAACTACAAGCCAGCCATTGAGATAGCTGAGGAGGTTGCTATCAACACTATTCTTGAAGAGAACAGGTATCAGGACATAAGAAAGAGACTCGACTACGACCAAATGGTACTTGGTATATCAGTTGCTAAGCACGAGTTCAAGAAAGGGGCTGGAGTCGTTCTTGACTATGTAGACCCAGCAAACGTGGTGTATAGTTATACTGAAGACCCATACTTCAAGGATTGCTTCTATTGGGGAGAGATAAAGACCCTTCCTATGACTGAGCTTATTAAGATAGACCCAGACCTTACAAACGAGGATATGGAGCTTATCTCAAAGTACAGTCAGAGTTGGAACAACTACTATAACGTATCTCAGTTCTATGAGAACGACATGTTCTATAGAGATACATGTACACTTCTATTCTTCAACTACAAGACAACAAAGAAGTTTGTGTACAAGAAGAAGATGCTTGATAATGGAGGTGAGCGTGTTATAGAGAAAGACGATGAGTTCAACCCACCACAGGAGATGATGGACGAAGGTAACTTCGAGAGGGTTGAGAAGACGATTGAGGTTTGGTACGAGGGTGTTATGGTGATGGGTACTAACATCATGTTGAAGTGGGAGCTTGCCAAGAACATGGTAAGGCCAAAGTCAGCAAGTCAGCACGCTATGCCTAACTATATTGCGTGTGCGCCAAGAATGTATAAGGGCGTTATTGAATCCCTTGTAAGGAGAATGATTCCTTTTGTAGACCTTATTCAGGTAACACACCTGAAGATGCAGCAGATTATTGCTCGTATGGTTCCTGATGGTGTATTCATTGACGCAGACGGACTCAACGAGGTTGACCTTGGAACAGGAAACGCATATAACCCAGAGGATGCACTACGGCTATACTTCCAAACTGGTAGTGTTGTAGGTAGGAGTTATACGCAGGATGGCGAGTTTAACAATGCAAGAGTGCCTATCCAGCCTATCAACTCTACAGGGAGTGCATCTAAGATGCAGCTTCTTATAGCAAACTACAACCACTACCTTGACATGATCAGAGCTGTAAGTGGTCTTAACGAGGCAAGAGATGGCTCTACACCAAATCCAGATGCACTGGTTGGTGTTCAGAAGCTTGCTGCTCTAAGCTCAAACACGGCTACAAGACATATACTCGAATCAAGTCTATTCATACTCAGAAGACTTTCAGAGGCTCTTTCATATAGAGTTGCTGATATACTTGAGTATGCAGACTTTAAAGAGGAGTTCTTGAATCAGATTGGAAAGTACAATGTTGATACACTTAATCAGATAAAGGATTTATACCTGTACGACTTCGGTATATTCATAGACATTGCTCCAGATGAAGAAGAGAAGGCTCAGCTTGAAGCAAACATTCAGATGGCTTTGTCTAAGCAAGACATAAACCTTGAGGATGCTATTGACATCAGAGAGGTAAAAAATATAAAGCTTGCCAACCAACTGCTTAAGGTTAAACGCAAGAAGAAACAAGAGGCTGACCAACAACAACAGATGCAGATGCAGCAGATGCAGGCTCAGACACAGATGCAATCTCAGCAGATGGCAGCTCAGGCAGCGCAACAAAAAGTACAGCTTGAGGCACAGGCTAAGATGCAGCTTGAGCAGACCAAGACAGAGATGAGCATACAGCGACTTGACGCTGAGGCTAAATACAAGTTAATGCTTATGGAGCGCGAGTTCGAGATGAACATGCAGCTACAGGGCATGACTCAGGAGCAGCTCAAGCAGCGTGAGGACATGAAGGAAGAGGCAAAGGGAAAGCGAATAGATAAGCAGAACACACAGCAGTCAAAGCTTATCGAGCAGCGAAAGAACAACCTGCCTCCAATGAGCTTTGAATCAAACGAGGACAGCTTGGACGGGTTCGACCTTGCCGAGTTCTCTCCTCGATAAAAAATAAATCAATAACTTTGCACAAAATCAAATCAAATGGCTGAATTTAAGGTAAGAGACCTCGGAGAGGTAGAGTCAAAGTCTGTTCAAGAAGTAGAGAATGAACTTCTCGAAAAGCATGAGCAGCAAATGAAGGAGGAAGAGCAGGCGACAAAGGAGCCTGCTGTAGAGATGAAAGAAGAGACTCCTGCTGAAGAGCAGAAGTTTGAAATAAAAGACGAAGACGTTCTTTCACATATTAAAGACCGATACGGTAAAGAGATAAACTCACTTGATGAGTTGTTCTCTGAAAGAGAATCATCCCCTGAATTACCAGAGGATGTTGAGGCTTTCTTCAAATACAAGAAGGAGACTGGTCGTGGTCTGAATGATTTCATGCAGTTGAATAAAAACTACGATGAGATGGATTCAGACGTGTTGCTTGCGGATTACTACAAGCAGACAGAGGAAGGTTTGGACGAAGATGACATCAATGATTTGATTGATTCAAAGTTCGGATACGATGAAGACCTTGATGACGAGTCGCTTGTAAAGAAGCAGAAATTAGCCAAGAAAAGAGAACTCAATAAAGCCAAGAAGTTCTTTAAGGAACAGCAGGAGGCATACAAGGTTCCGCTTGAGTCAAGCAAGGAGCCTGCTGACGCTAAGTACGATGAAGAGCTTAGGTCTTATCGAGATAAAATGAAAGAGGCTGAAAGTGTCGAAGCTGAGAACCAAAAGAAAAGAGAATGGTTCAGCAAGAAGACTGATGAGCTTTTCAGTGACGAATTCAAAGGTTTTGAGTTCAATGTCAATGATGAGAAAATCACCTTCAAACCAGCGGATGCGGCAGAGCTTAAAAGCGCCAACCAATCTCCATTTAACTTCATTAACAAGTACATTGGAGAGGACGGGCTACTAAGTGATGCAGCAGGATACCATAGGTCACTTTCGATTGCAATGAACCCTGACAAGTTTGCCAAGTTCTTCTACGAGCAAGGTCAAGCAGCAGCGGTCGATGGCATGGCGAAGAAGTCCAAAAACATTGACATGGACACTCGCAGAGCGCCAGAGGTCACTAAGAAAGGGGGAATGCAAGTACGATCAGTAAGTCAAGACTCAGGTCGAGGCTTAAAGATCAGAAGTAAACGAACATAAACTTTTTAAAGAAAAACAAAAATGCCTTTAAACCCAACCCCAACATTTCAGTTGCAGCCAGCTCCAGAACGAGTGGCATTGGAGAGCAACTACATTACAAACTTTGACTTCTTGAACCAGTATCTCCCTGATACTTACGAGAAAGAATTCGAGCGTTACGGAAACCGAAGCGTTGCATCATTCCTACGTATGGTAGGTGCTGAGATGCCTTCTAACTCTGACCTTATCAAATGGGCAGAGCAAGGTCGTCTACACACTAAATACGTTGAGGTAGGTACTGCTGCATCAGCTGGTGACGACACCGCTGAATTTCAAGTAAACGACACCCTTTCTGGAGGTAACGACAGAGCAATTAGAGTTGGACAAACTGTCCTTATCTCTCAAAATGATGGGTCAGGAGTAAACAAAGGAGTTGTAACTATTGCTCCAGCCCCAACTTCAAGCGTATTCACGGTAGCTTTCTATGAGGGAGGTGGTCTTGTTACTTCTGGTACTGGTGCAGGAAACGCTGATGTTACCGTTATGATTTACGGTTCTGAGTTCGCAAAGGGAACCAACGGAATGGTTGGATCTCTTGAGGCTGAGGATGAAATCTTCGATAATAAGCCAATCATCATCAAGGACAGGTACGCTGTATCAGGTTCTGACATGGCTCAAATCGGATGGATTGAAGTAACTACCGAGAACGGAGCTTCTGGATACCTATGGTACTTGAAGTCTGAGCATGAGACTCGTCTACGTTTCGAGGACTACCTTGAGACAGCAATGATTGAGGCTGTTCCTGCTGAGGCTGGCTCTGGTGCTATTGGACTTGCAAGTCCTTTGACAGGTTCTGAAGGAGTTTTCCACGCTGTTGAGCAGAGAGGAAACGTATTCGGAGGTGGTAACCCAACTACCCTTGCTGAATTCGATGCAATCATCCAAAGACTTGACCGACAAGGTTCTATCGAGGAGAATGTTCTTTTCGTAAACCGTCAGTTCTCTTTCGACATTGACGATATGCTTGCTGCGCAGAACTCTTACGGAGCTGGCGGTACATCATACGGATTGTTCGACAACGATGAGCAGATGGCATTGAACCTTGGATTCTCAGGATTCAGAAGAGGTTACGACTTCTACAAGACTGACTGGAAATACTTGAACGACCCAACCATGCGTGGTGACCTTCCTTCTGGAGCGGTTAACGGTCTTCTTGTTCCTGCTGGTTCAACAACTGTTTACGACCAAGTTCTTGGAAAGAACGCTAAGCGTCCATTCCTACACGTTCGTTACAGAGCTTCAGAGACTGAAGACAGACGATACAAGACTTGGGTAACAGGTTCTGCTGGAAGCGCACGTAACTCTGACCTTGACGCTATGGAGGTTCACTTCCTATCTGAGAGAGCGGTTTGTACGCTTGGAGCGAACAACTTCGTTATCTTCGAGGACTAATACAACTTGAGGGGAGGGTGGTAACACCTTCCCCTTTATTTTTCTTAATCATAATCTAAATTCAAATGAAAACAAAAGAAGCACCACTGGTGGATAAACTTTACAAGCTAAGGAGAGATGTAGCTCCCCTATCCTACATACTTCCATCACGAAACAGTCACAGACACAATCTGATGTACTTTGATGGAACAACCAACAGAGCGTTGCGATACTCACCAAACCAAAAGTCCCCATTCGAGGATGAACAGGATAAGAACGTTATTCTTGAGCCGATTATCTTTGAGGATGGATTCTTGAAGGTTCCTAAGACAAACCCTGTACTACAGTGGTTCTTAGAGATTCACCCAGACAACGGAAAGAAGTTTGAGGTTGTTGACAACGAGAAAGATGCTGAGACAGATCTTGAGGTAATGAACTACGAGGTTGACGCTCTTATTGCAGCAAAACAACTTGGGCTAAATGACCTTGAGCGTATCGGTAGAGTAATACTTGGACGTGATGTTACCAAGATGAGTACAGCTGAACTGAAGCGTGATGTACTTGTTTACGCAAGAAGAAACCCAAAAGAGTTCTTGAACACATTGAACGACCCTATGACAAATATGTCGGCAACAGTGGCATTGATGTTTGATAAAGGACTTCTCGGGTACAGAGCAGGCAAGGATGTACACTTCAACCTTCCAAACAACAAGAAGCGAATGCTTACAGTTCCTTACGGTGAGGACAGAGACTACATTGTAGCCTCATACCTACAATCAGACGAGGGACTTGAGACGTTCAAGCTCCTTGAGCCTATGTTAGAAGATTGATTATCTTTGTGGCTTAACCCATAAACTTTTTTATCATGGCAAAATATTTAGAAATTACAACAGGAGCTGGAAAAGAATTGGTTCCGATTGGTGAAGGTTTGTTTGCAGAAAGAACTTCTGCTACAGCAATGAGACTCTACAGCGTTGGTGCTTTTGGGCATCACTTTGGATTGGTAACTGTAGGATCAACTTTCGCAATGGTTACAGCTATCAACGCTGCCTTGCAAAAAGCAGCTGAAACAAGCTGGCACAATTCTGTAGTACCAGTTGTTCTTCCTGATGGAGAAACTGTTACAAGTATTGCTGTTACAGTATTCAGCTAAGACTATCTTTTCCCCGACTAACCCCTTGGGTCACTGCTAACGCACACTCAAGGGGTTTTTTATATTCACTATCTTTGTGCTTATGGTCAGTATCAACGATGTAAGGGAAACGGTTCTTGCAATCTGCAATAAGAACAACTACGGATATATCTCACCAGATGATTTCAACCTATACGCCAAGCAGGCGCAGCTTGACATCTTCAATGAGTATATGAGTCAGTACAACTATTATGTAAACCTTGAGAACAACCACACCTCTGGTAGTGACTTGGCTGATCTTGCAGAAAGCGCAAGAGAGGAGATTGAGATGTTTATAAGCGGAACGACACTTGCTTTTAGCTCTACATCTGGTGTGTATTCAGTGTTTACAGCCCCATCAAATTGGTATCACATAAACACGATAACTTACGAGATTCAGGCAGATGTCTTTGTTGAGGTTGCAAAGGGAAGCAGGTTGGACGTCACGAGGCTTGTGAACTCAAACCTAACAGCTCCAACCCAAACATATCCAATGTATGTTATGGGGGAAAACAACTCTATTGCTATAGTTCCAAATAGTATAGGCAACACGGCAAACGTGGAGTGTGTGTACGTAAGATACCCAGTAGACCCATATTGGGGATATCAGAACCTTGTGAATGGAGAGCCTGTATTTGACCCATCAAGTCCTGATACTCAAGACTTTGAGGTTTCTGAAGAGGAAGAGTCTGTTCTGGTAAATAAAATACTTGAGAAGGCTGGACTGTCAATAAGAGAGCCAGAGATATACAAGACGGCAGCAGTAAACGATAATCAGCAACAATAATGGCATACCTAACAGGATATGAGTATTACGAGAATGGCGGTTTGCCGCCAGAAGATGCTAACTGGGGCAGCTATCAGTACGTTCCGTTGACTGACATTGTAAATAACTTCCTACTGATGTATCAAGGTAATCATGAGATTATCAATAACATCAATAGGTACAAGGTTCTGTTCCATGCGAAGAGAGCCATACAGGAGCTTAACTACGATGCGTTCAAGGAGATAAAGGCACTTGAGCTTAACGTATGTGACAACCTACGATTCGTACTTCCTCCAGACTACGTGAACTGGGTAAGGATATCGGTCTACAAGAATGGTGTACTGTTCCCATTATCTGAGAACATTCAGGTGAATGGAGCCAAGTCATATCTGCAGGCAAATGACTGTAGCATACTATTTGACCAAGCAGGTAACATTTTGGAGGCCAGTCAGTCGCAGCTTGACTTTGACAGGATAACAGGTACGCAGAAGAGTATCTACCTCAACCAGAACAGTATATACAACGGTTCTGAGGGGTATTGTATTGATGGATGCTGGTACTTTGACTTCCAAGTAGGGGCAAGGTTCGGTCTGAATACAGAGACAGCAAACGCAAACCCTACGTTTAGAATTGACAAGAAGGGTGGTGTCATCAACTTCAGCTCAGGAGTAGCTGGCGAGTTGGTCATCCTTGAGTATATCAGTGATGGTATGGAGGGAGGAGACGACAGCGTCATCTCTGTACACAAGTTTTTTGAGGAGTACATCTACGCATATATAGCTCATGAGATACTGAACAGCAGGTTTGGAATCCAAGAGTACATTGTGAATAGGTACAGAAAGAGAAAGAGTGCATTACTGAAGAATGCTAAAATCAGAATAAGTAATATCAATCCATCAAGGCTTCTAATGAATCTAAGAGGTCGGGACAAGCTGATTAAGTAACATGGCTAAAGAGCAGAAGACCTTCGTGGCTGGAAGGATGAACAAGAGTGTCGATGAGAGACTCTTACCTGAAGGCGAGTACGTTGACGGACAGAACATACGTCTTGGCTCCACAGAGCTAAGTGAGATAGGTGCTGTTGAGAACACGAAGGGAAACGTGCAGCTTACAACGCTACAGTATAAGGGCGTCAACCTGAGTAGTGATGCTGTATGTATCGGTGCTTTTGATGACTCAGCTGAGGAGACAATGTACTGGTTTGTACACGACCCAGCAAACACAACTGCAACTGGTGGTGTGGTTGACATGATTGTGTCGTTCAATACTCAGACACAGCAGCTTACCTATCATGTGATAACAACTGAGCTTCTCAACTTTAACCCAACGTACCTTGTAAATGGTGTTGACAAGATTGACGATTTACTTTTTTTTACGGACGACTACAACGAGCCGAGAAAGATAAATGTAACAAGGGGCTATCCAGAGCCTAACGCATCACATGTTGACCAAATTGTTGAGCTTGACATAAGCGTTATCAAGCCTCAGCCTGTAAATTCACCAACAATTGAGCTTGAAAATAACTCTGAAAAGAGTAATTACATTGAGGACACATTTGTATCGTTTGCTTATAGGTATAAGTATAAAGATGGCGAGTATAGCGCAATATCTCAGTTTAGTCAGCCAGCTTTTAGTCCGAGTGTCTTTTTTATAAAAGACTCGAATATGGTAAATGACGGGATGGAAAATCAATTCAACACCGTCAAAGTAACATATAATACTGGGGTTGAAAATGTAATTGGTATTGATGTATTATACAAGGAATCTGACAGCAACATAATTTATGTGGCAAAAAAAATTGACAAGCTAGGTCTATCTATTCCAAGCAATACAAACGAATCAATAACATTTAGTAACAGCGACATATACACCATACTTAGCGAGGGCGAGATATTGAGGTTGTATGATAACGTACCAAGACTTGCAAAGGCTCAAACCATAATGGGCAACAGGATTATGTATGGTAATTACCTCGAGGGTAGGGATGTTGTTGATGAAAATGGAAATAGTGTAAATTTTAACTACGGGATTGAGCATATAACTAAAGAGGGAGACCTTGATGTGATAGATTACGAGTCTTCCGATGCTGTTTCTTATGATTACAATTTCGCAGGAAGCACCCTTACAAGAAACAACACCTCACTTATACTTGAAACCTCTGGAAAGCCAGTTGAATACTATTCAAGTGACGTTACTTTAAATGTAACAATGGTCTTTAAGTCTACTGGACTTAGGGACTCTACTGGGCAACGCCTACTGGATCAACCGCTTTCGGCACTTTCAGGATACATAACTCCTTACGGGAGAACATTTACAGTAACTTTTTCATACACCCCAAGCCAAGACTATCAAACAGCTTATCAAGCATACAACACTTTTGATTTTAAAGAGAAGACTGGTGAGAATGGTAATTACGAAACAAATCCATCTTTTTGGATTGATGACGCCACAACAACAGGGCTATTCAACTACCTAGCTCCTCAGATTCCAAATGTAATCAACGGGAACGACCTTGAACCTATAAGATTCGGTAGGGATTCTCTATCTCCTCAATACGACCCTATAAAACTCGAGGTTTTGCCAAATGGCAATATTCAATTGGTTCCTAATGTAATACAATACTTACAAAATCTTCAAACTCCAAATACAGACCTTTATCAGTTTTTTACCATTAATAGGGTATCAGTAAAGTGGTCTCGAGACCAAGGGCAAAAGAGCTTGCATAGTAATAGGGATTATCAGGTAGGAATATTGTATGAAGATGCCGAGGGAAGGTATTCATCAGTTTTTGAAAGCGAGACCAATTCTCTTCACATAGCAAGTCAGTATTCAGATAACATTAACAGCCTAAAGGCTACCATACCTTCGGATATGAGACCTCCAGAGTGGGCTGCTCGTTATAAGTTTCTTGCAAAGCAAAGTAAAACTGACTATGAAACCATATTTAGCACAAGAGCTTATTTTGACGAAGACACAGGAAGGTACTGGGTTCTTCTTGACGGAGAACAAGGAAATAAGGTGTCCATAGGTCAAGAGTTGATAGTAAAAAAAGATTCTTCTGGCCCTTCATTTAGCACAGTGAAGACAACTGTTCTTGATGTAAGGTCAGCGGCAACTGGAGAGATATCCGCATCATCTCCATCTGGTGTTTACGCGAGCATGTCTCCTGATGGGTGGATTGTGGAAGAGGGAAACCTTACAACATTAACTAATCAACAGTTGACGGTTGGTCAAGACCCAACTTACATAGAATACCCACCCGACCTTTATTACCCAGTACACGACACAACAAGTGGTATTAGTTGGAGAATACCATCTGGCTCTGTTGTAAATATAAACTTTGCATTTATACGAAGAGGAAGTAGCTCGAGTTGTGGTGACGAGATATGTTTTTTTAACGAGCAGTATGTAGCGTCTCAAGACTACAATGACCTAAGAGAGTTTTGGCTCCTTAACCCAGTTGACCTTTCATATATTGATTGTAGCGAAACAACAGATGCTTCAGGGCCTAACACAACTGTTTTTGACCCAGCAGAAAACGCACAAGCAACTCTTCCTGTTTTTCAAAACATAAACATAGACGGTACGAATCAGATACAGTTTGTAAGAACTTCAAATGGAAGATTGTACTTGGGACTCATAACGGGTTCTCCAAAATGTCAATCTGGATCAATTGTAACTTGTAGAATAGAAGTAATATCTTCGGTTGGATTAACTGTATTTGAAACTGTACCATCAATAACGGCAAACAATATATACTTTGAAAACGAACAGTCTTTCCCTATCGTAAACGGGTTTCATGAATCTGGAGATTTATTAGACGACCAAAATCAAACAGCGTCTCAAGACGGAATTGTAAACCTTACATTCTTTAATTGTTTTTCATTCTTGAATGGGGTTGAGAGTTATAAAATAAAAGACTCTCTAATAGGAAAGAAATTCAGCCTTGGGCAGAGAGTGTCAACTGTTTCTGATGATGATTATAGGGAAATACGAAGAGATGCGTCTATCACGTATAGTGGCGTTTATAATGAGCAGACCAACATTAACAGAACAAACGAGTTCAACCTTGGACTTGCCAATTATAAGGACTGTGAGATTTCATACGGCCCTATACAGGTTCTTCATGGGAGGATGACAGACCTTCTGACACTGCAGGAAGACAGAATATCATACATCTCACTTGGTAAGAATTTACTTACCGCTGCTGATGGAGGAGGTGTTCTTACGTCAGTACCTGAAGTTCTTGGAACGCAGGTGGCTCGTATTGAGGAGTACGGTATAAGCTCTAACCCTGAGAGCTTCTGTCACTATGGGGCAGATATATATTTCACAGACGCTAAGCGTTCTTCTGTCATACAACTAAAGGGAGGGTCGCAAGCTGAGTCCCTGTCTGTCATTTCAGATGTAGGTATGCGATCATGGTTCAGAGACCTGTTCCAAACCTCATTTGACTATCAAAAGCTTGGAGGATACGACCCATACATGGATGAGTATGTGTTGTCTCCTAACACGAACCTTATCCCTTCAGAACCTGTAGTATATGGATGCGGAGGGGCAAGCAGGGTGTACACTGGACTTTTAAGCGCACAGCGACTTACAATTGACGCAGGGCTTCTTTACGGAAACGTAACGGTTTTTGTAGTTGCCACACATGCGGTTGAAATAACAGTAACATACAATGGTGTCACAACACCTCCAGTATCTGGGACTGGAAGTTTGAATTTGTACTTTGACAAAGACGTTCCTTCCGTGACCACGTTTGAGGTTACTATAACTCCTACAGATCCTAACTCACTATCTTCTACTGAGATATTTGTAGGATGTCCTGT
>Ga0208150_1000677_pt1 | contig 13149 bp, 22 predicted proteins | sample DEB08_DNA_8_FD_184534 | JGI IMG/M metagenome (GOLD analysis project Ga0208150, IMG submission 184534) | Aqueous microbial communities from the Delaware River and Bay under freshwater to marine salinity gradient to study organic matter... | ecosystem: Environmental > Aquatic > Marine > Coastal ...
CTGGCAGTCAGTTCCTTGCCTTTGCTGTCTTTTAAGAATGATACTCTAGCAGCATTGACCGCACTCTTATCCGTTCCCATATGGTCGATAAGTTCCACACTTCCAATTTCATCTTCATATATGTAATGAATCATGCTTGTTTAAGCCCCTTCAATAAATCTCTATATTCCTGTTGATATTGCTTTTGATACGCTCGATGGCGTTCAAGGTTGTTTTGCTTCCACTGCTTGGACCGTTGCCTTTGACGTTCCTTGACTTCTTCATCATGCAGCTTTCTTTCCTGTGGTGTAAGATCATAAACACCTGTCTTGCGATAACCACGCTGTGAATTAATGCCCTTGATGATTGGTTGGATAAACCATCTTGTATAACATTCACCGCTTGGTCTTCGATAGCCTTCATCTTCCAAGGCTTGTATGACTTCCTCAATAGTCAGGCCTTGCTGCTTAAGCTGCTTTGCTCTGTTTTGCCAGGTTGTCATTTAGCCCCCTCCTTTATAATTTCTTTTAATCTTTTGCCTGTAGTCTTTATCCCTTCTTTTTTCAAATAATCAGCAATTTGATTATAACTGACACCAAGGTCTATTAGTTCTTTAATTAGGCTTATGATTTCTTGTTCATCTTTTTTAGGTCTTAAGCTGCCATTGACTAGTTTCCAGCCAAAGGGTTCTTTGGGATTCATAGTTCCCCCTCTGCAGCTACAGCCAGCTGAACACATTTTTTAATGAGTGCTTTTCTTGTTGCTTTTGAGAATCTGCCACGCACAAGAACAGGTTGAAGCATATCATGTGCTTTTTCATATACTTCTTTAGAAATATCATGCTGACCATGTTTAAATCCAAAGGCTTCTATTTGTTGTTGAAGATAGCGAATATTCCCATAAGCATAGTGCTCTTTTTCTGCAAACCATTCCCAAAAGAAGGATTCATCATTTATATCAGGATTTTCTTGATGACATTGTCCACACATAAGAACTATGTTGCTGGGTTTGTTTGAGCCGCCTACTGAATCTGGTATCACATGACATCTTTCAGCGCTTGAAGTTTCATAAAAACAAGCCCAACAGCACTCTTCTTCAATATCTAAAAGTTTGTCTAATTTGACACCATATTGAGATTGTATTTTGGATATATGCTTAAGACCTTCAAGTGATTTCCACCAAGAATATATTTTAGCTTTGGTTGGAAGTGATTTTCTTTTTGTCATTTGGCCCCCTCCAACTTTTCAACAAGTGCCAAGATGACTTCCTCATATTCAGCAATAAGTTTTTGTTGATCTTTAATGGTGGCCTTTAGCTGGTCTTCAACACTTCGACCACTGTTGACCTCTTCCATGATTCTGCAAAGGTCATCATATAGTTTGTGGTTTTCAAAACCGCTGTTCTTGTTGTAGACGTTCATCAAATAAGATGGTGAATAGCCAATTTCAACACTGATCTTATTCAATGGAAGGCCAGCTTGAAGACCTTCCTTAATCATCTTCAACTTGGTTTCTTTGGGTAGCTTTCGCCCTTTGATATTTCGGAGTGTTGAAAAGTCAAAGGGAATAGGGAATTGATGTGTCATGTTCATGGTCTTCCAATCTTTCATTGTGGTTATTTTCCCCAAGGTGATTTTGGGTAGGTGTTTGCCTGTGGTTGTTCGGGTGGTAATAGCTCGCTTGAATCATCGAAGTGGGCTTGTGTCTTATCAAGACCACCACACTTGAAAGCTATGATTTCCCATTTGCGTACTCCACTTTTGTTTTCATAGCTTGACACTTTGCCCTTGATATAAGCTCTTGAACCTTTCTTAAGGCTTCTTACTGCTCTTTCTGCAAGTGGACCACGAACTTTTATTCTGTGCCATTCTGTTGTAGTTTGCCATTCTCCACGCTTGTCTTGATAGCTTTCATTTGTTGCGAGTGAAAAGATGGCAACTTGTTGATGTTCGTCAATGTATTCTGGGTTTTTTCCTAGGTGGCCCAACAAGGTCACTTCGTTCACGCTTAAGCTCATTTAGTTTGCTCCTTAGTGTTTGCAGTCTGCTTGCAAAGTAGTCCGCTGTTTGTGCTGCCGTTGGAAGGTGTCTTTGCTGATCCCAAAAGTTGTAATACTTCAAGGCCTGTTTGATTTCCTGTTCCAGCTCTTCGATGGTGTTCAATGACATAAGATATACCCCAATCCACAAGTGTGCTTATTGACCGCCTGTTGATTGTGGCTATCTCGTCAAGATAGTCAATATTCTCTTGACTTGTTCTGAAAGTGATGGGCTGCCTTCTTTGTTTCTTTTCCATGTTGTCTCCTTATCTACATGAGAAACTAAGTATACACTGTAGAGACTGAGAAGAAAACAAAAAAGTAATCAGATAGTAAAAAAAGCTATGAATAAGGACCTTTAAAAACTAACACAAAACGAAACAACTTACTGTCACTGAAAAGGTGTTAATTAGAATTAAAGAAGGTGACACTATCTGATTCTTTCCTATACAAAAGACTTTTTCAAGACAAGTCAACACTTATTAATCACAAAGGGTTAACGCCTTATCCTATCCAAGCATTAAGAAGGTGATTGTCTGTGACTCTTCGGTCTCTCCCTATCATGTTGACAGGCTCACCAAACATGGCAATGAATCTGCTTAAGATGGCTTTGTTGAAGTCAATCGCTGTTTTAAGCTGTTGGTTGGTCAAGTTGGAAGTTAAGACAACTGACAGCTGGCCTGACTTCCACCGCTCATATATCTTCTGCACAATATCGGCTGTGGTCGATTTAAACCATTGGGTTTGATTTGCACCACCACCAACACCACAGAATTCATCAAAGAGCAGCAAGTCAGTCTTATCAAGCCAATGTTTCAATGGGTCTTTCTCACCATTGAATGATCTTTTGATTTGGTCAATAAGCTGATTGTGTGAGATATACATGACTCGCTGGCCGCTAAAGATAGCGTCTTTTGCTAGGCAGTAAAGCAAGGAAGTCTTACCATTGCCAGGATCACCACGAAGATATAAGGAAGGGCTTGCTTGTATTTGCCTCTCATTTGGTTTCTTGATCCAATCCAATAAGCCTTGGACTCTTTGCTGTTGGTGTGGTGAATCCCATTCATAGGCTTTGAAGTGCATACCATAAGAATCACTAGGTAGTTGGAGCTTGGTGAGTTTGGCCATTCTTCTTCTTGGTATCTCACAGAACTTGCACACCTTAGCGTCCAATGTATTCTGTTCATTTGCTTGATAAATGAATCCTTCTTTGCACCGACCACAGAATGGAAGTACTTTGCATTGAAAGAAAGGTGCATCTTTGAAGACCAAGTTTTCTTCCTCAAGGTTGCTTGGATTGATGTGTCTAAAGTCTTGAAGCTGGATTTTGACCTTTGGCTTATCGCTGTTCATTTCAGCTACTGTCTTTCTCATTTCCTTAAGCTGTCTTGATAGCTTCCCAAGTTCATCACCTAGTCTTTTCATTTCTCACCTTCCTTCTTTGCTTTTAAATTCTCCTCTACTTCTTCTCTTAATTCGTCTCCCCAAAGTTCCCCAACGTTCAGGCCATACATATTGATATTAGATTGATATATAGATTGATTATTAAAGTTAGTTGTTAGTGTTATCGAATTGATAACAGCGTGTGTTCTCAAATTGATAACAGGGGTATTATCATCTTGATAACAGGAGGTGTTATCATCTTGATAACAGGGTGTTATCGTATTGATAACAGGTGGTGTTATCGTATTGATAACAGGTTGTTTGATGTTCTCAAGGTGAACTTTCATGATTGGAGCTTTGCAAACTTGGCTTGTGAACCAATCTCTGCTTATCAGCTTTAACTGCTCCAGCTTCTTGAAGTGTCTTACAATGTTTGGTCGCTTCTTGCCTGTTAGCTTTGCAATGGCTGTATAGCTGGTTGGATTGGTCCAAGTCTCCCAATCTACTGTTAAGAGTATCGCAAGCATAACCACCTTGTCACCGTCGGTTAAGTCCTTGCGGCTCATAATGGCCTTCCTGACTTCATGTTCTTTCATGTTTCTTCTCCTGTGTATATGAAAGGTTAAGTATGACTTATCAAGTTTAAAAAAACTTTTCAACAAATTTATTTGACATGACAAAAAAAAGAAGTTAACAATACATCACAACCTTTGACCATAGGAGACAAACAATGAAGGTCTACAAAAGACAGTTCCTTAAAAAGCATGTTAAACTTTCTTTACTCGCTGAAAGAACAGGAATCACACTTGGCTACTTGTCAAGAATCATTAACAATCACTTAGTGCCGAGTGATGAGCTGGCACAGTCATTGGCAGAACAAGCCAATGTACTTTCCTTTCAAACTGACTATTTCACCGCCACAGACTTTATTCCCAAGATCACTATAAAGGTAACAGAACAATGAACATTTATGAATTGAGCGACTTTATTGAGAACAGCATTGATGAATATGACTCAGAAGATGACACCATTGACCCAGAGGAAAGTGATGTTGAAGAGTACGAAGAAGAACTTGATGACGAACTAGACCAAGAAGAAGCCTTGGCCTTTAACCGCAACTTTTAAACCACAAACAACCAGGAGACCTAAAATGACAATGACACCCGACCAAAGACTTGCTCAAGATGTTGGCCTTGCCTTCTTAGCTATCGTTGTAATGATGATGCTTACAGCCTACTTGCAAACTGTTGAATTTGATGAAGCTGCCTTCTGTGCTGATAAGGTAAGATCAGCAATCAGCCCTTATCAAAGAAAGCTGTTGATTGGTAGTGACACCTTTACACCTTCTTATGATGAAGTCAAAGATTGGTGTGACAATCACCAAATTGATTGGAAGGTTCACTTGAAGGCCGCCAAGACCTTTCCCGAATTTCCAAGAACACCAGACATGATCCAATAAGACCTTAAACTGACACAACCACAGGAGAAACATTATGTATCAATCAATCTATGTACCAAAGAACCTTGAAGAAGCAAAAGAGATTGCAACACTACTTGACAACCAAGCACCACTTGACCTTCTCAAATGTCATGCTTCATTTGGCCATCACTTCAATGGTGATATGGGCCTTGTATCTACTCAGTCTTTTTGCCTTCGGGGCAAGCCTTCCCTCAATGCCGATGCAATGGCTGGTATCTGCAGAAGTTCAGGCCTTGTAAGATTCATGAAGATCACCACTTGGGATATACATCACTGCTCAATGGTCTTTGCTCGAAGTGATGAACCGCAAGAGATTGTTCATGAGTTCACTTACACCATGGAAATGGCCGACGCTCAAGGACTAACTAAGAACCGTAATTGGCGCCAAATGCCTTTGCAAATGCTCAGAAGTCGTGTGTTGACAATGGGCCTTCGTGCTGTCTTCCCCGACGCTGTAAGCGGTATTTACTCAGCTGATGAAATAGCAGACAACACCAACATGAGCGACGACGAAAGAGCAAAGATAAGTGCAGAAAGTCTTGGTGAAGAGTTGAATATCAGCCAAAGACCACAACCAATGAAAGTTCCTAGCACTCGACCAACACCAGCAGCACCACCAAAGGAAGAACCAAAAAAAAAGACTAAGCTAGAAGATTGTCCTTGGAACTTCAGCAATGAAGCTGAATTCTTGAATGTATGTGAAGAGCATGAAATACCTATTGAAGAAGTGAACCAAGCAACATCACGTCAACAGGTAGAGCTTGCAGACATGACCGCCCAAGAACTTGAATCATTCTTCTTCAATGTCATCATTCATAAGGTCAGTCGTAAATCTTGGTCTTTTGATATTGATTGGTACAAAGGTGAAGAAGAAAAGGTTGAAGCAATACACCAAGGCTTTGTTGCTGAATATCCTATCTTGGAGACCGCAAGCCCTGCCTGGTATGGTCCAAGATTAGCTTGTGGTGCTTTCGTCAAGTCTCTTATTGTGGCCAATGAGATGGAGGACAAAAAGAAAGCAATAAGAATGTTAAGTCACATGGACCCCAATGATTGGAACGTGTTTGCTAGTCTTCTTGAACTGCTTTAAAAGTTGAAGGGTGTTTTGCAATCGCCTAAGACTGCCCCTTCTGTCCAATGATAGTTTCTAGCTTGGTGATTGCTGTCAGTAAGTTTCCCAACTTTTCATCAATACTTTCCAACCTATCATCAATCTTGGCAGCCCTTGTTTCGAGTGATTTGACTTGTTGCTTGAGCTTTCCCATTTCTTCAGCATGTGCGGCCTTATCTGCACTTAGTTTGTAGAATAAGCCAAGTACTGCCAGCACTGTCCCAATGTCAAACATGCTCATGTCCATAATGTTAGTCCTTTGCAAAGTATAGAGTGGTAAAGAATGTGGCCACAACACCAAGACCACTTGCAATGAATAACAACATTTTAGACTTCTTTTTCTCAGTCTGCAATGACTCTTCAAGGTTGCCAATTTGAAGCTCATATTTACCAAGCCTTGATTCATAGGCAGTTATGATTTCAAAGTGGTTGGTCTCCCTTCCATGAGCTTCACTCAAAGCCTTGGTCATACCGTCATTACATTCTTTCAAGGCACTATCTACAGCATAGACACAAATGTCCTTGCTGCCCTCGATGATACTCTTGATTCTGATAAAGTCAGGCACAGTCAAGACAGCACCTTCAAAGGAAAGAGTAAAGCCACGTTCAGCCTTGATTCCCTTAATGGGTTCAACCTTTTCCCCAAGGTAAATCCAATTAGGAGGAATGTTTGCTGGCTTCAAAGGCATAAGCACAAGTAAGACACTTAAGAAGATATTAATCATTACAGTGCCAAACCTTTTGTGTCTCAAGTGCAACCTTCACTTGTTGGTCGCAAATGGGCTTGCATTGGAGAACACCATTGGCTGCCCCTTTGCCTCTGCAGGTTGTTAGCTCAGTATCACAAGTAGCTTTCTTGACCTTAAGGTCTTCAAGGTCTGTGATATATTGAGCACAGAGAACCGCCTTGTCTTGGTGGCCTAAGAAGTAGCCAGCTGTAACACTTAAGATGATTGTGCCAATCACTAAGGCATAAGTGAAGTTATCCTTCATTAATAATTCTTGCATCATGTTCATTCTCTTAGTTTGGTATTTCGTAAATTCTTACATGTGGAAGTGCTGAATAGGTGGGGTCATAACCTGGAGAGCCTGCAATGCTGTCAATTCTAGGATAAAGAGTGATGTTTGTTGATATCTCGCTTGACAAGATCAAAAGACTACAAGTACCACGTGAGATTTGAGAGTTTGATAGATTGCTCATTCTGCCACGGTTGCCAAGGTTACTTGTTCCATCGTACCAATACACAACGGCTTCATAATTGCTGTTCGTTGTTGAAAATTGACATAGACAATTCGCTTCAATTCTCCAACTACTATTATTGTGTAATTCAATATATCCGCTTCCATTAATAGTTGCAGACGTATTTTTGGGAGTATCGTTTACAGTGAAAATAGTGCCCGCAGATGGAGAGCTCACAGTATTGAAAACAAGTAAATCAACTCTAACAGCAGATCTTGGCTTAGCTAGATACGTCATATTATCACCCCTGCCAACTGGTTTAAATTATTTGAATTGTGGCTGCCTGAGATTCTAAAAATAATTTTCGTGTCAAGAGTGCAGTCTTTAGAGTCTCGATTGACTCCCCATGCATTGTCATCACCTTTACCATAAGTATTGTAAAGGTGAGTTGCTGTATAATAAGAACCGTTCGCACCGAATCCATACGCCCAAATAGTGTTTACGCTCGCCGATTCAGTAGCAATATCAGCAGTAGTCACGCTGGCATAATGATTACATGTAACTCTATTACTTACAATCGAGCAAGCCCCATTCGCAGAATCAAAGCCAAATTCATAATAAGATGCAGCAGGTAACGCAGTTGCACCGCTTGATAGATACGCGCTGAAAACAACACCGCCCACTTCACTAGGATCATAGCTCATGTAGTCTCCTTAATTATCAATCTCTATAATAAATAGATGAAAAAAACTTGATATGTTGGCTGTTGTACTCGCTGCTAGTTGAGCAACTTTGACGCTAATATCAAAAGATGGATTAACAAGAGTTAATTGACCAAGTGTTGATCCGTTGTAATAGAGTGCGCCTGACGGTAAAAATCTTGCTTCAAAAGCGCCATCGCTGCGACCAAGTTTTGTTGAGCTTGTTTCATTCCACCATTCTGCTGCAAAATCGCTTGTTGATGATGGGCGGTCACAGTCAACATGCACACTAATATAATAAGATTTTGTGCTATCAAGTGAGATAGTGCCAGAACTATGAGTGACACCGTCTGAACCACTGCTTTTCTTGGTAGGAAATAAAATCTTATCGCCATTGGCTGCAGTTGTTTGGGTGCCGTCTGCAGACAGTTGAATCAAGATTGTGCTTTTTGGTGCTCTGCAACGATAACTCATTTGTGGCCTCCTTAAATGATATGCCAATTTGTACCATCTGAAACGATAGTTACAGATTGATATTGTACATTCAGTGTGTAGGTGGTCGCTCCATCAATCGTTTCTGTGCTGTTCGGGTCAACTGTCAAGCTGTGAGTAGCTGATACATTTTTAATATTGTATTTGTAACCGCTGGTTGCTGTTGAAGCACTTGGTAAATTGACATTAATGGAAGCACTAGGATTAAGGATATAAACTTCCTCAATTCCGCTACTTGTGCTTATTGTGTAATCTGTGCCAGGGCTTGCACTTGTCACCGTTGGTTTTGAACCACTTACTGAACCTAAAGCAGTATCAATCCCACTGAGATGGCCATCAATATTGGCATTGGTCGCTGTGTAGTTGGTCGCTGTGTGGTCTGCTGCTATGTCATCACCCGACACAACCACAGCACCTGTCAAGGTATTCACGCTTGTTACAGGTGCACTAGGTAGATTGGTTAATTGACTGCCATCAACTGCAGGAAGTTTGGCTGTTCCATCAAGTTGAACAACATTACCTGCACTTGTTCCCACATTCTGAGTTGCTGCAGTACCAAGTCCAAGATTGGTTCTTGCTGTGGTTGCGTTATTTAAATCGCTTAAGTTGTTTGTGACTTGTAAGAAGTCAGTACTTGCTGAAGTTGCTGCAGTACCAAGCCCAAGATTGGTTCTTGCTGTGGCTGCATTGTTCAAGTCGCTTAAGTTATTTGTCACTTGTAAGAAGTCGGTTGAAGCAGCTGTTGAAGCTGTGCCAAGTGTTCCAAACTTGGTATCAATCCCACTTAGATGACCATCTACATTAGCATTACTTGCTGTATAGTTGGTCGCTGTGTGGTCTGCTGCTATATCGTTACCCGACACGACCACAGCACCTGTCAAGCTATTGACAGAAGTCACAGGTGCACTTGGTAAGTTTGTAAGCTGTGAACCATCAACTGCAGGAAGTTTGGCAGTTCCATCAAGTTGAACAACGTTACTTGCACTTGTACCAACATCAAGGAAGGCAGAAGTGCCAAGTGTTCCAAGTTTGGTATCAATGCCACTGAAATGACCATCAACATTGGCATTGGCCGCTGTATAGTTGGTCGCTGTGTGATCCGCTGCTATATCGTTACCACTGACAACCACAGCACCTGTCAACGTGTTCACACTTGTTACAGGTGCACTTGGTACAATCTCAGCCCCCCAAGACGTAGTTGAGTTATCATAAGTTAATACATAGTTGTCTATGCCAGGACCAGCTGTGAATGAAACATCTGATAAGTCGTTTAGACTTTCGTTTGTGATGTCGCTTAATAGTGTTCCAAGTTTGGTATCAATGCCACTGAAGTGACCGTCAACATTTGCATTGGCTGCAGTATAGTTCACCGCTGTGTGGTCTGCTGCTACGTCATCACCCGACACGACCACAGCACCTGTCAAGGTATTCACTGAAGTTACAGGATAGGTCAAGTCATCATTGAACGAAGTCAAGTTGATTGAGCTTAAGGCTGTGCTTACTGATTGGTTGCTTGCATTACCAAGGAAGATTTTGCCATCATTCAAGTTAGGTGTGGCAGCACTACGACCTGCACCACCAACCATGATGATACCCGCACCATTATTACTTCTGATTACTCGACCAATGTTCTGAAGCTGTGCAGTCTCACCAGTGGGCTTAGTGTTGACCAATCCACCTGCTGTGGTGTCAATAAATAAAGTATCGCCTACACTATAAGTGGAAGTATTAAGGCCACCTAAATTGCCGAAGGAAACAATTTGGACTTCTGCTTGGTCATTTGCTGTATTGAAGGCAAGACCAAAGGCAGGCATCTTGGTTGCATCATCAGCATCCGCAAGGCCAACTGTTGGGGTAGTGCCATCACCTGCAAGGCCTTTGATATAAACCGCCTGACCTTTTGTAATTTGTGCCCCTTGGTCATTCTTAGCCTTAAATCTTATCGCTCCATTCATGTCACCATAATAAGTGATGAACCTTGTATCTTCTTCACCAATGGTTCTTGCGTCTGCACTACTTGCTAAGATGTCACCACTTACAGTGACTTGACCAACTTCAATGGTGTTGGTGGTTGTGTTTCCGTTGGTGGTCACGTCATCGAGGGTTGGACTTGCGACCGTTCCAAGTTTGGTATCAATCCCACTTAGGTGGCCATCAATGTTGGCATTGGCCGCTGTGTAGTTCACCGCTGTGTGGTCGGCTGCCAAGTCATCACCACTAAGAACCACAGCACCTGTATTTCCATTAACGCTTGTTACTTGGTCGGTATTATCAATCTTGTCAATCTTGCTGTTGGTGATAGTTCCACCCATATCTTCATTGACAAGCAGGTGATCTCCCACCGCCCAAGTTTGGCCATAGATTGTTCCCGCTGTGTCAATGACATAGAAGTCGCCTTTTTCAGCGTTGCTTATGTCAGGTGTGCCAGCTGTAGCATTGAAAGCACCTTGATAAGTCAGGCCGCCTGTAATGTCTAAATCAGCAAAACTTAAATTACCTGCACCATCAGTCTTTAGGTATTGATTGGTTGAACCATCTGCACTTGGTAGCGTGTATTCTGTACCAACGGTTACACCACCAACTGTGATTGCGTTGGTAGTTGTAGCACCTCTTGACGTAACATCATCAAGAGTGTCTGTTCCTGCTCCACCGCCAGCACTTGAAAAGGTATCTAATTTAATCGCCATGAATCACCACCTTATTTATTGAAGCCAGCAACAAGGACAACGCTGTCACCTGTAGCACCTTTGGCATAAGCAATCGAAGTCACGCTTGCACCATCTTGAAGAGCTTGCACGTCAACTTCAAAACGACCGAAGACAGGTATTACCCCATCAGTGTTGGTCTTTCCATCACCTGCTCCACTTGCTTCTCTTAGCTTCAAATAACTAAGAGTGGAAGTCGATGAACTGATTAAGGCCACAAAAGCAAATTGCAATCCATCAGCAAGTTGTGTTCCTGTGGTTGCATCATAGAACTCATTGCTTGTTAGTGTGTGCCAATCGGTATCGCTTACACTTGAAGCATTGTAAGAACCGATTACTTGACCTGCTGAGACAGGGTTTGAAACACCTAGTTTATTTCCCATTGTTTTGAACCTCGCTTGATTGTTGAACGTTTATTTGTGGTGACCTCTTAGTCATTACATTAGCACCTGCATAAATGAAAAACAAAGTATCAATCAATCCCAATACTTCACCATGTGCTTTGTCGAGTAGTGCCAATAGTAGACAGCTGGCAAGGGTGGCATAGAAGGCAGTTACTTTCCTTCCACCCATTTTGTCCTTGAACTGTAGTTCTGTTTTTTCTTGGTCGGTCATTCGTTAAAGTCCTCTCCAAGCAATCTATAAACATGTGCAATCTTGTCTAAGGTTCTTTGTTGCTTGATTACGCCTTCACCATATTCACCATTTCCCAACGTTCCTTTAGCGTTCCCTTCAATGGTGTTGATATAGCCTTCGTTAATATTGCTTGTATCAACACATAAGGTAATATGATCCCCTTGGACTGAACGCTTACTTGTATAAATGACCACAATGTCACCAGGCTGAACCTTCATTGGATCAATACGTCTTGAAGTGTTCGACCATGCTTTGTACATACGATAACAGGAAGGAAATATCTTGGTTCTTATGGGTTGCTTCACATCAGTGTAACACCAAGAAGCAAAAGCACCGCACCAAGCAAACTGACCGTTGCGAGTATAATTCTCTTCCCAAGACCACTTAAGGCCATGACTGCTCTTGATATAAAGGTCAATCCGTTCACCGCTTGAAGGGTCTTTCACTACAAGTTCCCATTCTTTGTGTGCTCGGTTGATTGCTTCCCTTGCATGCTCGTTTGCATGTGGTGCAGTAAATTGGTTGAAGGCCACAGGAGGCAAGTCATCAAGGTCAATGTTTAGTTGGTTGATTGCCCTTTGCTGTCTTCTAAGGTCTTCGTTTAATGATTCAATCTTGGCTTCAAGTTCGGCTTTGGTAGGCATCTTATGAATACTCCTGTGCTGGTACTGTTGAGTTGATAAGGTTGGAGCTGTTTGCAAGGTAGGCATCACTTTGGTGGGTAGTGCTTGCATTGGCATAGGTGGTGGGTTCAAGTGTTCCTTCTGTGGTGGTGATACCATGGGAAGTGGTGAAGGTGATAATGTTGCCACTAATAGAATCAATCTCTAGTCCTGTGATAGCACCATCATGATTGCCATTAGGCAAATAGTCCACAACATCACCAACTGCAAAGAAGTTAACATCAGCGCTGTCCGTTCTACTGTAGTCATTGGCTTTGACTTCAACCTTGGTTGTACTTGTGATTGTGCTCACTGTGGCAGTAGCGTTCCAAGCTACAGGGGTAAGTCCTGTGGTCAATATCTCAAGAGTGCAGCCTTCACCCATTAATTCTTGATTAATACTTCTTATCATTCCCACACCATTAGTGACTCCATAGCTGTCACTATATCCTCTTAAATGTGGACTGTTCACAGCTATGTACGAACCAACGTCAAGAAAGATGCTTGGACCGCTGCCAATAGCCCCTCGCCAAAGTCTCAAGGGATTGGAAAGAATGTTGAATATTCTGTTAGACGTAGGAAGGAAACGTGCAAACCTATCACCTGCAAAACGACCAACATCATTGGAAGAAACACCTGGCAAAGACAAGGTGATCTTGGAGCTTTCACCGCCATAGCGGTTGATTGCTTCTTGGTTATTGAAGACCACTTCACTTAAGAACTTGTCTTCAGCTGGGTCATAGTCGAACTCATATTTAATCTGAGTGACTATATCATCATAAA
>Ga0208150_1000683_pt1 | contig 13102 bp, 10 predicted proteins | sample DEB08_DNA_8_FD_184534 | JGI IMG/M metagenome (GOLD analysis project Ga0208150, IMG submission 184534) | Aqueous microbial communities from the Delaware River and Bay under freshwater to marine salinity gradient to study organic matter... | ecosystem: Environmental > Aquatic > Marine > Coastal ...
GAGCAAAAACCTATATTATTAAAACCAACGAGCTTGGTATTGAGGAAATTACTGTTCAAGGATTGCCTCCTGTTAAAACTGATAGTCTTGGTCGTAAGTGGATTAGTTGGGTAAAGACTCCAGAAACCAATTTGCAAGAAATGGATGTAGAAGGTAAGTTTGTTTTTCTTGGAATAACTGCTCCTGGAATTATGCCTCAAGTTGCAACTCCGGCTGGATTATTAGAGCCACATAAAATTCAAGCAGCATTATCTGAGTCAATTCTTATTCAAAACTCTCCAAGAATACCAGAATGGCATTTAGCAGCCGAAATTTTAATTTTGGGAATTTTTGTCACCCTGACGTGGCTCACAATCAATTATCTTGGTGTAGTTAAGGGTCTAAGTATAGCTACAATTTTACTCTTCACAACGGGCTTCTCAGGCGTTTTTAGCATTCAGAAGGGCATTTTATTGGATTTTTCATGGACTTTTATCTCTCAAATCATAACTTCTACCGTTGCTTTCTATATAAACTACAAAAAACAATATAAATTGCGTCAACAGATCAAAAAACAGTTTGAACATTATTTAGATCCAAGACAAGTAAAACAATTACAAGACAATCCTGAGTTATTAAAACTTGGTGGCGAGAAAAAATATTGCACATTTTTATTTACAGACGTTAGAGGTTTTACATCTTTATCAGAAAAACTAGAACCAGAAGAGGTAACCAAGATTATGAATAAGGCTTTAACTATTCAAGCAGATACAGTTAAGTTTTATGATGGTATGGTGGATAAATATATTGGTGATGCGATGATGGCAATATTTAACGCACCTATAGATATACCTGACCATGAAATGGCTGCAGTTCTTTGCGCAAAAGAAATACAAGATAAAATTAAAATGGCCGATCTTGGTGTTGAAATTGGTATTGGCGTAAATACCGGATATGCAGTTATTGGCAATATGGGTAGTGATACAAGATTTGACTACTCAGCTATAGGTGACGCGGTAAATACAGCAGCTCGTCTTGAGTCTGCAACGAAAGAAGCTGGTGTTGACATACTAATTGGTGAAGCTACAATTAAGAAAACGCAAAATGGTGTTTTTCATAAAAAAATATACGTAAAAGGAAAAAAGAAACCGTTAAAGGTTTATACTATATAAATGGCGACAACAAGACCAACAACATTAACTGTAGCGGCAGATCTTGCCAAGCATGAGGCCCAATGTTCTGAGCGTTGGAAGACAGCCTTTAATGAATTTGCTGATATAAAAAGCGAAATATCTTCTATTAATAATACAATTAAAATGACAACCTTCGGAGTATTTGGCTTTATAGGCGCTCTAGCTATAGCCTTAGTATCTGTTCTACTATGAAATTTAAAGGATTATTAAAAAACGTTGTAGGCGCAGTAGCTCCTACACTTGGTACAGCTTTGGGTGGACCTATGGGCGGTATGGCTGCGAATATGATATCCGAAGTATTGGGAGTTCCAAATAATCCCAGATCTATTGAAACAGCAATTCAAAATGCAACTCCAGAACAAATGCTACAGCTTAAAAAAGCTGAAAAAGACTTTGAGATAAAAATGAAAGAGCTTGAAGTTGACATCTTTGCTTTAGAAGCGAAAGAAAAAGAAAACGCTAGGGGTTACTTTTCTAAAGACTGGACTGCAAGAATAATTGGTATAGCAACTATAGGTGGCTTTTTAGGTTATATATTTTTGGTTACGTTACAACCGCCAGAACAAAACTCAGAAGCTTTAATTAATTTAGTATTAGGATATTTAGGTGGATTGGCTAGCGCAATTATTTCGTTTTATTTTGGGGCTTCTAACTCAAGCAACAAAGGAGACTAATATGAATATATCTCAAGAAGGCTTATGCCTTATTAAAAAGTTTGAAGGCTGCGAGCTTGAAGCTTATAAATGTGCAGCAGGAGTTTGGACTATAGGTTATGGTTCTACCAAAGGTGTAAAAGAAGGCGATACTATAACTCAGGAAGAAGCTGATCATCTTTTATTAGAAGAGATGAAAGAATACGAAGGATATATAAACGATTTAGTTGAAGTGGATCTAAGCCAAAATCAATTCGACGCTTTAGTATCTTGGGTATTTAATCTTGGTCCAGCTAATTTAAAAGCGTCTACGATGTTAAAAGTTTTAAATAATAAAGAATACGAAGATGTGCCTGCGCAAATGCAAAGATGGAATAAAGCAGGCGGAAAAGTTTTGGAAGGTTTGGTAAGGAGAAGAAACGCGGAATCTCTACTATTTGAAGGCAAAGAGTGGGGAAAAATATAAGGAGATAAAATGCCACATGCTACAACGCGTATTGCGTTAGCAGGTGAATATTTGGCAGCGTCATATTTGATGAGATATTGCGACTCTGTTATTTTAGCTCCAGCAGGTCATCGTTCCGATTTAATTTTAGACCATCAAGGTCAACTCTATAAAGTACAAGTAAAGACTACAAACAGCACCTATAAACGCAGGGGAGCTGATTATTATCGTTGGGAAATACGAACCAGCAAAAGAACGCAAGATAACATTAGACAAAATAAAATGGTAAGATATGGAAACGGGCAAATAGATATGTTTTGCCTTGTTGCCTTGCCTATTAATAAGGTTTTCTTTATTCCTTATACAGAAGATGGAAACCAAACAGAGTATGCAAAGACAGCAAAAAAATTAAAAGAGATTGACTCAAAAGAGTCTTTGATTAAAACTTTACTAACAATAAATAAAATACCAGAATTAGAGCCTTTAAATGACCTTACAGAAAGCAGTATTTAACCCAGGTATCAACAGAGAAGGTACCGATTATAGTAACGAGGGCGGTTGGTTTGACGTCAACTTAGTTCGTTTTAGAAAAGGATATCCAGAAAAATTTGGCGGATGGACCAAAAATACTGCTAATACTTTTCTTGGAACTTGCAGAGCTTTGCATCCTTGGGTTGCTTTAGAAGGAACTAAATACTTAGGACTTGGTACAACCTTTAAATATTATATAGAGGAAGGTTCTAACTTTAACGACGTTACACCTATAAGAACTACTACAGCAGCAGGAGATGTTACCTTTGCCGCAACAGATGGATCTTCAACTATTACTGTAAGTGATACTGCGCATGGCGCAGTTAAAAACGATTTTGTTACGTTTTCAGATGCAGTAAGTTTAGGTGGCAATATAACAGCGGACGTTTTAAACCAAGAATATCAAATAGTATCAGTAACAACCGACACTTATACCATCACAGCTAAAGATACTAACGGCGATACTGTAACAGCAAACTCAAGTGATACAGGAAATGGAGGCTCAAGTACTGTAGGAACTTACCAAATAAACGTAGGACTGGATGTATATATACCTGGTACTGGTTGGGGTTTAAACGGCTGGGGCGAGGGAACTTTTGGTTCTGCAACAGCTTTGTCCGTAGTAAACCAGCTTAGACTTTGGACGCATGATCACTTTGGCGAAAACCTGATAATGAATGTTAGAGGCGGTGGTATTTATCAATGGACAGAAAATAATGGTACCAATACTAGAGCTGTAGATATGTCAGGCATATCAGGAGCTAACTTGGTTCCAACCGTAGGCTTACAAGTTATTACTTCTGAAAAAGACAGGCATTTAATTGTATTAGGAGCAGATCCTTTAAATGATGCAGGTACAGCTAGAACCGGTACAGTAGATCCGATGCTTATAGCTTTTTCTGATCAAGAAGATAATTTACAGTTTGAGCCTTTAATTACTAATACTGCTGGTTCGTTAAGACTATCATCTGGCTCATCTATTATTGGAGCTGTTAAATCAAGGCAAGAGATACTTGTATGGACCGATACTGCTTTATATAGTATGCAGTTTGTTGGACCGCCATTTACTTTTGCAGTAAACCTAGTAAACGAAGGAACAGGACTGGTTGGACCTAAAGCAGCAGTAACAGCGCCTTCAGCTATTTACTGGATGGGTTACAATAATTTTTATAGCTATAACGGTAGCGTTCAAACCATACCTTGTAACGTTCATAATTACGTGTTCAACGATATTAACTTAGTACAGTCATTTAAAATAAACGCTTTTACTATTGCTGATAAAAACGAAGTAGGTTGGTTTTATTGTTCTTCTAGCAGCGACGAAATAGACAGATATGTTATTTATAACTATATGGAAAACCTTTGGACGTATGGCCAACTAAGCAGAACGGCTTGGCTAGATGCTGGTATAGAAAACTTTCCAAGAGCAGTAAACGGCGGATATTTATATCAACAAGAAATAGGATTTGACGCAGACGGATCGCCGATGACTAACGTTTTTATAGAAAGTTCTGACTTTGATATAGGCGAGGGCGATCAATTTACTTTTATACGAAGAATTATTCCTGACTTTAAATTTATAGAAAACGAAAATAACGGCTCGATTAATATTGTTGTTAAAACCAGAAACTTTCCTGGAGATTCTTTAACAACTAACTCAACAAACGAAATAAGCGAAACAACGCAACAAGCGTATGTTAGAGGCAGAGCAAGACAAATGGTATTGCGCTTTGAGTCAAACGACGACGCTGATAACGACGGTAACTTAGGTATTGGTTGGAGATTGGGGGCGACCAGAATAGATATAAAACCTGACGGTAGAAGATGAGCAAACTCTTACAAACTCAACTACCGATTGCTACAGGTGAATATGTGCCAGCTTCTGTTTTTAATAGACTTATAAGAATTTTAGAGATAAACTTAGGATCAGTAGATCCAGATAATACGATACAATTGTCGACTACTGAACGTGATTCTTTGAATTTTAATCAAGGCACGCTAATATTTAATACAACAACAGAAACGCTACAAGTATTTGACGGGACTGAGTTTATTGATTTAACGAGCCATCGCACTTACTTAACAGGAGTTTCTGCTACATCGGCGGTAGGAAGCGTAACAGTTTCAACGCCTTAACATATGGAACAACATGCTAGCAGAAAAAATATATTTAGAAGAACAACAATACAAGCTTAAAAATCTATTACTCGCATATCCGTCTGATTGGTTTTTAAACAAAGAAACCCTAGAAAAAGCCAAAGCATCTCTTCCAAATATCGTAGACTTTTATAAGAGTATGGGAGTTAGTAACCCAGAAGATAATCCTTTAACAAGCGTTATATCAGAGCCTTTAAAAGAGGTATATACCGTTCCTTTGTTTTCAGAAAAGTTTTGCCAAATATTGTTAGATGAAATAAATAATATGCAAGAACATTTTTCATTTTGCCCGAATCCAGAAGAAGACGAGCTTAGACAAATACCAGAAATAGTTTTAAGTGAAAAATGTCCAGAGTTATACAATTCTTTGCTACACGTAGTTCAATCTTTTATTAATCCAATCTTATTAACGATATGGAACCGCCACGTTACAGGTGGCAATATACAGATAGCAAATTATAATTTAAAGAATAAAAAACAAGGTGCTTGGCACCACGACGCCAGTTCAGATGTTAGTATTGTAGTACCTTTAAATACAGGCGATTACAAAGGCGGCGGAACAGAATTTTTAAACAGGGGAGTAGTAGAGCCTTTACCGACAGGTAGCGGTCTAATATTTCCTAGCTATACTCACCTACATCGAGGCTTAGCAGTTGAGGAAGGTGATAGATATTTATTGGTTTTTTGGCTTAATTCTGAGGAAGAATCAATTAACAGTAAAGAAAATTAAGGTTACAATAGTATGATGAATAAAATAGACAATAGCGGACAAGGATTAGCAAAACTAGGTAGAGATGAAGACCAATATATGGCTCACGTCGCCCAAGGCGAAATGGTCGTACCACCTATCATTTCTCCAGAAACAAGAGCTCGTATAGAAGCTGAGATGAAGGCTGTAGGTCTATCTCCGGATGAATATACCGTTGGCGAAAACATGTCTATTAATCCTATTACAGGAATGCCAGAGTTTGGTTGGTTAAAGAAAACATTTAAGTCTGTAAAGAAAGTTGTAAAGAAAGTTGCACCTATTGCTACTTTAATACCAGGAGTCGGTACGGCTTTGGGTGGAGTTCTTGGAGGTATTGGAGGACTGGCAACCAAAATACCAGGTATTGGCGGAGCTCTAGGAAAAATTGGAACTGCTGCTATGAAAGGAATAGGAAGTCTTGGAATTCCTGGGGTATCTTCTATTGCTGGAGGTACAGCAGGTGGATTTGGTGGGATAAAAGCTGCTCTTACAACAAAAGCAGGATTATTTGGAGGAGGACCTTTAGCGGGAATAATGGGCGTTGGTGGCTCTGCTCCTGTAACAGTAAAGTCAGGAGATACTCTTACAAAGATAGCAAACGATGCTGGAGTGTCTGTTCAAGATTTAATAAAAGCAAATCCTCAAATAACTAATCCAAATCTAATACAAGCGGGAATGAAAATTAATATTCCTGGATCTGGAGGATTTTTATCAAACATTTTAGGACCGGGACAAGGATCTATAGCAGACTACGATCCAACAACAGGTCAAGGACAAAGTAGATTAGGATTAATTGAAGATTTAATAAAAGGTACCGGAGGAAAAGTCCGAGAAGGTCTTGGAGGCCTTGTTGGCGGATCTCAACAGCCAGGCGGCGGAATGTTTGGAGGCAATATGGGAGCAGCTGCGATGGCTGGTCTTCTTGGTAAAGCTGCATACGACGCTGCTAAAGAAAGAAAAGGCGGATTAGCCGCAACACCTGCTGTAATGATGGATGAGCTTGGTAGATACCAGTTATCAAAAGAATTAGGAACAGGTGGAACTAGAGGTGAGTTTGGTTTAGGACCAGCGCCAAAAGCTTTAGAGTTTGCTGGAGGCGGTTTAGCTTCTACAAGACAATATTTCAATATGGGAGGAGTCGCTGAATTAGATATGAGAGATGGTGGCGAATCAGCAGGCCCAGGTACAGGTACTTCAGATGATATACCTGCGATGTTAAGTGATGGTGAGTACGTAATGACTGCAAAAGCAACCAGAGGTGCTGGAGCATTTAACGTAAAAAAAAATAAATCAGGTATAGAGTTAGTATCAGGCGGTAAGCCATCTCGTAAAAAAGGCGTAGAAAACATGCGTCAATTAATGGATATTTTTGAGGCAATATAATGGCAGAACCTATTAGTCCAGTATTAAAACAAGTAGACAGAAGACAGGTAATATCTGATCCTTTTGTAAGAGAATTATATTTTGGATCTCCTGATTATGCAGGTTTAATACAACAGGCAAGAGGGGCTGCGCAAAGATATTTAGATGTTGGCCCAACAATGAGGCAGACTGCCGGGCTTTCTCCTTTAGAAACTGCTGCAATACAAAGAGCTTACGGCGGTATTGGTGGATACGAGCCATATTTAAGAGCGCAAGAACAAGCAATACTCGGCGGTATGGGGACTTTAGGAACAGCTAGAGGTTTATCTAGAGGCACTTTAAGAGGATTTCAACCAAGAGATGTAGGAAGATTTTACGATCCGTTTGAAGAACAAGTGGTACAACAAACCATTCAAGATGTAATGAAGGGCGGCGCTCAACAAGATATAGCAGCTAGAGCAAGAGACATTCAAACAGGCGGTCAATCAGCTTTTGGTTCAAGAGCAAGATTAGGCGCTGGTGAAAGACAGGCTGCTTTAGGCAGAGGTCTTGGAGAAGCCTTATCAAGAATTAGATCAGGTGGATATACCCAAGCTTTAGGTGCAGCTCAAAGAGAATCAGAATTTGGTAGAGGCGCTTTACAAAGAGCTGCAGAATTTGAGCAAGGATTAGGAAGAGAATTATCAGGATTCGGAAGAGAGTTAGGCGGCTTGGGTCAAATGTATCAACAGTTAGGACAATCAGAAAGACAAGAGCTAATGGGTCTAGGCGCCGTACCAAGAGAATTAAAAGAGCAACAGCTTGGAAGACAATATGACTATCAAGAAGCTTTACGACAAGATCCGATGAGAGCTTTACAATTTGTTCAAGGTTTTGCTCCTCAATATCAAGGTGGTATGACTCAAGTTGAAAGTCAATATAGAGCTCCTATAGATCCTTTACAGCAAGGTTTGGCTGCTGGACTGGGTGCATATGCAAGTCTTTATCAACCACCCCAAGCTGGGGCAGCTCCGGCAGCAGCTCCGGCAGAAGCTCCAGCAACTCCAGCAACTCCACCAACAACTATGCCCGGTATGAATCTCCCAACAACCTTGCCTGGTGCAGGCGGATATCCGGGAACAACGGGTGGGTATAGCCCTGGTGGATATAATTTTCCAACAACGATTTCAGGAGCTGGTGGGTATCCAGGAACTCCAGGATTTTCAACAGGAGGTTTAGGAGGTTTTAATTTCCCAACAAATTTACCGGGAGCAAATACAGGATTACCAGGCTTCTAATATGAATATACTACAAAGAAAAATGTTTGCTCAAGGCGACGTGGTAAATGCAGGACCTAAACCTAGAATTGATATACCAAAGTTAATTCAATACTACGTATCTCAAGGCTACAACGCAGCTGAAATAAAAGAAATGATTCCAAATGTTTCTTTTTCAGAAATAGAAACAACGGTAAGCGGTTTGGGCGGCAGCGTTAATCCAGCAATTGCCAGCCCTGGTGCAAATGAATTTACCGGTAATATAAATGTATTTCAAGAAATTCCAGAAACTAAAGTAATCCAAAGACAGGCTCCAAAAGTAGAGTTGCCTAAAAATATAGAATTAGATCAAATTAGAAAATATATAGAAGCTACTAAAGATTTAGGAACAGATAACCAAATCCTTGGATTAAAAGTAAACTTTAATTTAACAGACGAAGAAGCTAAAGAATATTTAGCTTTGCCAGAAACTTCTATTGAAATGCCAGACCCAAGTTTGGCTTCGTTAGATGTTGTTGAGGTAACAGAGGAGCCAACAACTGGTTTTGCATCCTCAGATTTACAATCCAATCAAATAAGAGATAAGCTTACAAACTCAATATATCAATTACCAGCTAATTTTTCAGAACAAGTTGAGCAAGGAAGAATAGGGGGTACTACTCTATATTCAATAATTAACAATAGGGACTTTGAGTTTAGCCCAGATGTTGCAGCTGCCTTAGAAAATTTTGCTAAGATGGACGAACCTTTTAGAATAAGCGAAAGGATAGGTGGCAGCTTTGAAGAAAGAAGAGGCACTTTTGCTGGGCCGGGAGATTTTGGATACGGAGCTCAAGAAGCCGGAAGAGGACTTGCTAATATAGGAAGACCTATCCTTGAGGGGATTGCTGGATTTGCGGGTGAGTTAGCAGGAGGTCAAAGAGGAAGAGAAAAATTCCAAGATTTTATTCCTGGAGATGAAATCTCTAAAAGAGATATTGGGTTAGCAAGATTATTACAAATACCTGGAGTTTCATATATCCCACCAGAAACTGCAGATTTATCAAAACAATTAGAAGATTTAGAAAAAACCTCTGCTGTATCAGATAAAGCAATTGGAGATGAAACTGAGGATACTAAAAAAGAAGAAGTAAAAGAATTTTTAAAACAAGAAGGTTTGGAAGAAACAATTATTCCTGATGAAGATCTAGATAAAGATACAGATGTAGACGCTGATAAAGATGCAGATGCTCAAGCTGGTACAAGTCAAGCCGCAGGTGTAGTTCCAGCAGGAGATTTTCAAAGAGCAGGCAACGTATTTTCTAACCCAAACTTTGTAAGATTTGTTGCTAATTTATCAAAAGGCTTAGCTACCTCAGAAGATATGGCTTCTGGCCTAGCAAAAGGTGCAGCGCTTGCAGCTGAAGAAAGAGGTTTAAGAGATTTAGAGCAGCAAAAATTTGATCAAGAATTACAACTAGAATTAATTGATAAAATGGATGCTGGTAAAATGGATCTTACCGACGCTAAAAAGGTATATGATTTAAATAATACAGCGAATACAGCAGCTCAAAGTTTTCAAAATTCAACAAGCACTCTTGCTCTTATAAAAGAATTAGAAAATGTTTTAAAGAGTAAAAACCCAACTTCTTTGAGCAGTTTTACAAAAGACATTCTTGAAAAAGCGGGTGTTGCTTTAGGCCAAGACAAAACAGGATCTATTGAAGACTTTAAAAAATTAAGCTCAACTGAGCAAGCAAGAAAGCTTTCTACTTTAATCAGCCAAGCAAATATTAGAGAGATATTGGGTGAATCAGGAAGAACTATATCTAACTTTGATAGACAAATCGTTCAAGATCTTTCTACTGCAATTGTAATAGGTGCTCCAGCTGCATCTAATTTATTATCTTTAAACGAGGTTGATAAAAGAATAAGAAATAATATGCAAACTCAGTTAGATGAAATTAATTCAGTAAGATATGCTTTAAATTTAGCTGGAATGGAATTAACTGGATTAAATGCTTTTGACGTTATAAGAAAAGGTATTTCTTTATTAGAAGCTACAGGAGTAGAACTTGACGACGAAATTATAGATTTTAGAGATCAATTTAAAAAATGAAAACCTACAGATTTAGATTAACGGATGATCTTACAGTACCGGTAGAAGCTAATTCAAGAGAAGAAGCAGTAAGAATACTTAAATCAGAAATTGCAAAGAAAGAGGCGTCGCCTCTTTTTGATTCTATATACTTTGATTACGAAACAGGTATCAACGTTCCAAGATTAAGACAAGCCCTAGCAAGACAAGAAAAAAGAGAAGAAAAAGAAAACGTTTTAAGAGCTTACGTTGACAGTACAGGATTTACTACAACAACAAAAGGTGATTTTGCTATTACTCCAGAAGGACAAAGAGTTCTTATTGAAAAAGGTTTACTAGATGAAGATAAACAATCTGATAAAAATATTGTTATAGATGAAAACAAATTTGGCAGCGCTGGCGACTACGCAGATTTTGCTGGAGCTATTGGTCCTATCGCTGGAGCGATTGCAGCTCTTAGCCCTCAAGGAAGGCTATTAAAAGGCATTCAATATTTATTCAAAGCTCCAACCGTAAGCAGATCTATAGCATCTGGTATTGGAGCCGCAGGTGGTAAAGCAGCTGAAGAATCAATAGACGTATTACAAGGATTTCAAGATAAGGATGCTAACGAATTGGCTAATTTATTAAAAACAGAATTTGCTATTGGCGTTACCGGCCAAGGATTAGGAGAGTTAGGAGCAAAGGCTCTTGGCGCCTTTTTTGGTAGAAAAGCTCCAACAGAAAGCATAAGAGATTTTTATATTACGTCTAAAGGCTTAAGTATGGACGACGTTATTAGATTAGATAATAAACTCGGTAGAACAGCTACAGAAAAAGAAATAAACCAAGCTGTAAAAAGAGGTGAGGTAAAAGAATTAGGATTTAAGGCGATACCAACGCAAAGAGCTTTAGGTAGAGAAATACCAGGAAGAATGCAGGCAGCAGGTGAAACTATTTTTGGTAAGGCTAGAAGGGAACAAGGAATTATTGCTTACAATATGGCAGCTTTAAACCAGCTAAAAAGAAAAATAGCTGATCAAAAAGCTAAGCTGGATGAATACTCTATATTTTCAGAAACAGATTCAAAAGTTATAGCAGAACTAAAGGCTAAGAGAACAGCTTTGGAAAAAGCAGATGAAGATGTAACTAACGAATTAAATAAACTGATGAATGATCTTGCTTCTGAAACCGGAGGATTTAGCTCTGCAATATTACAAGGTAAAAAAGAGCTTGGTAATAATATTCAAAATACTATATCTGATGCTTATAACGTAACTCAAAACAATCACAGAGCAGCATATTCAGCTATAGAAAATAGAATTAAAAAATTTAATCCTGATTTTGAAATAGATATGTCTGATGTAGGAAGATATATAAGAGAAACTTTGGAGGTAGAAGTTTTGATAGGAGCAAGAGCAGATGACGCTAATTTTAAAATTATTACAGGTTTAATAAATTTTCTTGATAAACGAAGTGATAAAGTAAGCCTACCTCAATTAATGAGTATAAGAAAAGATGTTAAAGCAGCAAGCTTAACAGATTCTTTAAAAGGAGGAGGAAGTCAAAAGGCTTTAATTGATAAAGTGTATGAATTAATTGACGAAAAGATAAATGAGCTCCCAAACAATCTTCATAAAATAGGCGGAACCGAAGCTGATAAAAAGAAACTAGCTGCAATTATTAACGATTTAAAAAAAGAAAATGCTAAGTATTATAAAAATCACTTACCTTTTGATAAGGCTATTGTTCAAAAAATAATGAATGAAGCTAAAAAAGATAGCGATGATGTTTATGACGCAGTATTTGGAATTAATGAAGCTGGAGATATGAAGGCTTTCATTCAATCTATACCAGAGGCTCAAAGGCTTCCTATAAGACAAAAACTATTAAGAAGATATATGCAAGAAAAATCTAAAGCAGCTGTTGCAGATCCAATAACTGGAATTATAAACCCAGCTAGATTTGCAAATATGGTTTTAAAAGACAGAAAAAATTTAGAACCTTTACTAGGAAATAGATCTACAGCATTTTTTCAAGCGATGGATGATTTTGTAAAATTAAAACCAAACTTAACTGTAAAAGAATTAGAAACAGTTGCTGCAGAACTATCTGGAAGAATACCTCAATTAGAAGCAACAACCGGAGCTCCTCAAAGTTTTCTAAGATTTATAGATTCTTTAAAAAATAAAGCTAAGGTAAGTGCTGAAGCAGCAGACATGCAAAAGGCTAGAATCTTTGATCGTATAGATTCCGCATCTCCAGAAGAAGTTGTAAAAATAGTATTTAGACCAAAATCTTCAGAAGATATATTAAGAGTTAAAAATGCTGTTACTGCAGATGCTTTTACTGATATACAAGAACAAGCTTTAGATCAGATACTTAGAGACAGTATTCAAACAGGCAGCACCAAACTAAACGATATATTTAAACCAGGTAATTTAGAAAGAGCCTTAACGATGTATGGCGACGATACTTTAGAGGCGATGTTTGGAAAAGACTTAACATTATCTTTGAAAAACTTTTCTAGAACTATTAGGGCTACAGCAGGAGAAACTGGTACAGGTGGGGCTGGTACTCTTGTAGCTGGTACTTTGGCTCTAAACATATTTAACGTAGCGCTTTGGCCGATGGTTGCAGCTCTCGGCTTTTATAAACAAGTATTTTCTAATCCAAGAATAGTTTCTTTATTAGCAAAGCAAGATAAAAATTCTATAGTTCA
>Ga0208150_1000687_pt1 | contig 13043 bp, 10 predicted proteins | sample DEB08_DNA_8_FD_184534 | JGI IMG/M metagenome (GOLD analysis project Ga0208150, IMG submission 184534) | Aqueous microbial communities from the Delaware River and Bay under freshwater to marine salinity gradient to study organic matter... | ecosystem: Environmental > Aquatic > Marine > Coastal ...
CGGTCACTCCCGCGGCGCCTCCCTGAACACCGCGGTCGTGGAGCGACTCGTCGGCGCCGGCATCGCAGTCGATCACCTGACCTTCCTCGATCCCCATCCGATCGGGCCCTCGGCGAACCTCCTGGACCCCGCGATGGTGGTCCACGAAGGGGTCGTCTTCGCGGACAACTACTACCGAGCGGACGGGTGTGACATCGACCACGGCTGCTTCTTCTTCGACTTCGACGGAGAGCCGGTCGCGGGCGCGTGGAACCTGGACCTCGGCCTCGATGCCTTCGGCTTCGTCGACAATCGGCTCTCCCCCTGCAGCCTCGAGCACATCCTCGTCCACACCTGGTACCACGGCACGATCGACCTCCTCGCGGGGACCGATGGGGACTGCTCGATCGATCGGCAGGACTGGTACACCGCCCAGGGCGCGGGAGAGGGCTTCTTCTTCAGCCAGCTCGGAGGCGGCCTCGCTCAGCGCCCCTGTGGCCCCGGGGGGGGCTGCGCCGATGCCGGGCGGGTCCCGGTCGCGCCGACTCCCGCGATCGTGAACGGAGACTTCGAGTTCGGCTCGGGGAACGACGCGGGCTGGCTCTGGCACGGGGGGGGTGGCCCCGGGGTCATCGCGGCCGACGCCTCCGGGCCCCATCTCGAGCTGAACGGCGGGGCGTCGTGGCGACGCCACGATCGCTTTCACCTCCCGTCGGACGCGGCCGAGCTCACCTGCTCCATCCGGGTCCTCGATCCCGACCCCGGGGCGGTGCTGGAGATCCTCCTCCGCGACGATGGCATCGGCCCGGAGGAGCTGCTCGGCTCGCGCAGCCTCAGCACCGCGACCGGTTGGCAGACCGAAGCCTTCGATCTGGCGGCGGTCCCCCTCGACCGCGCCGTGACCCTCGAGGTCCGCGTCTCCCCCGCCAACACCGCGGCCCGGGTCTCCCTCGACGACTTCGACCTGACCCGTGGCTCGCTCTTCCGCCGGGGAGACTGCAACGAAGACACCTCGGTCGACCTCGCGGATCCGATCTCGCTCCTGAACGCACTCTTCGGGGGGGCCCCCCTGGGGAGCTGCGCCTCCGCCTGTGACGCGAACGACGACGGCGCGCTCGACATCTCCGATCCGGTCACGATCCTCGAGCACCTCTTCGGGGGCGGCGGGCCTCTCCCTCCGCCCTCCCCCGCCTGCGGGCCGGACCCCAGCCCGGCGGGGCTCACCTGCCTGTCCGCCGGGGCCTGCCTGGCTCCATAAGCCATTATCTGGAAAAGACCTGTGGAGAAACCCTCCGACCGGGGCTGGTCTCCCCAACCATTGTTTGGTATCCCAAACAGTTGGGAGGCAAACCACACCCTTGGAATCTGCGGAGTCCCGATGAGCCCAGCGAATCTCCTCAAGGAGCCGATCTGCAAGTGGGGCCGGAAGGCGATCGAGAAGAACCTCGAGCTCCTTTCCGCCGATGTCGTCGCGGCTCCCCGCTTCATCTGCTCGAAGTGCGGGCGGGCCGCCGCGCAGAAGAAGAACCTCTGCAAGGCGAAGAAGCTGCCGTACTGAGACAGACGCCCCTTCGCTCGTCTTTCCCTCGACCCCTCGATCGGCGATCCTTCGGGCCGGTGCGACCTTCTGGTCGGTCGCATGCTCCCTTCCCCACGGCAGTCCCCGGAGATCCTCGATGCCTCCTCGGCCCGCGCCTGCCCTCGCCGGAATCCTCGCCCTCCTGCTGATCCCGGCCCTCGCTCCCTCCCTCCACGGGGATGACCCCCTCGACCCATCCCTCGCCGCTCCGCAGGACCCCCGCCCGGCGGACTCCGCACCCTCTGACGATTCCGCCCCCGCTTCGGACGACTCCCCCCCTCCGACGATCCCGGTGGAGACCACGGTCGTCACGGCGACCCGGCTCTCCCTCGATCCGTTCGACCAGCCCTACGCCTACTACCCCCACGACCGGGAGGAGCTCGATCAGGCGGTCGGCCGCACCGCCCTGGACCGCATCGATCATGGGCCCGGGGTGATCATCCAGCACACGGCACCGGGACAGACGAGTCCCTACATCCGCGGCCTGACCGGGAAGCAGAGCCTGCTCCTTTTCGATGGCGTCCGCCTGAGCCACGCGACGATGCGGAGCGGACCGAACCAGTACTCCGCCCTGATCCCCGACATGAGCATCGATCGGATCGATGTGATCCTCGGTTCCTCGGGGGTCGTGACCGGCTCGGATGGCCTGACCGGGGCGATCGATCTGCGTCTCCCGGAGGCGGGTCGGGGGGTCGACAAGACCCTCTCCTCCTGGACCACGACCCGAGTCGACAGCGCGAACGGCGCGCAGCTCGCGACGGGGATCGATGGACGCAGCGGAGTGTGGAGCTACTCCCTCGAGGGGAGCCTCATCGATTTCCACGATCGCGTGGGCGGCAAGGACATGGACCGGAACCTCTTCGGGCCCGGGGCGGATTCCTCCGGGAGCATTCCCAACACCGCCTACGACGAGGGCTCCTGGGCCGGGCGACTCTCCTGGGAGGGGCTCCCCGACCAGCGCCTGGAGCTGGCCTTCGGCCACACCCGTCAGGACGATGCCCGCCGTCCGGACGGCTACTTCGAGAACAGCGGGGAGAGCCGCCGCATCTCCCGGTTCTACGACCCTCAGACCTTCAGCTACACCCACCTCCGCCACACCTGGACGCCGCGCGGGGGCCTGCTCGATGAGCTCGTGACGACGGCGTGGTGGCACCGTCACGATGAGGCGCAGACCCGCGAGGACCTGACGAACGGCGGCGCGGACTACCGGAGGCGCGAGTACGACGATCGCATCGACTCCACGGGAATCGAGACGCAGGCCACCCGGCGCCTCGATGACCACGAGATCACGTTCGGAGTGCTCGCCCTCTTCGAGCGGACCGGCAACCAGTATCGCGAGTTCCGGGACATCGGCTCGACCGACGGGGGCGGAGCGACCCCCTACCAGCCCGAGAACTGGGACGCGGGGACGACGATCACCGACGGAGCCCGCTACGACACCACCTCGATCTACGCGCAGGACCTGTGGTGGCTCGATGAGGAGTGGAGCCTGCTCAGCGGACTCCGCTACACGATCGTCGACTGGGAGTTCGATGTCGCCGACAACGATGCCGACGACCTGACCGGTAGCCTCCGGGGGAGCTGGCAGTTCCGGGAGGACATGATGGCGTTCGTCGGAGTCGCGAAGGCGTTCCGCGCGCCGAACCTGAACGACCTCGACGGAGCGACCGACTCGGGCTCGAGCGGCACGCCGGCCTTTGGAAACCCCGACCTCGACCCCGAGGTCAGCAACACGGTGGAGCTCGGCTGGCGCTGGGCGAGGGGCAGGGATGAGCTTCTGGCGAGCGCCTTCCTCACTCGGATCGATGACCTCATCCAGCGGGTGTACCCGGCGGGGGGAGGCCCGGGCACCCTCGAGAACGCCCGGAGCGCTGAGCTCCGGGGCTTCGAGCTCCTCTGGGACATCGGCCTCCCCACGCCCCCGGGACTCGGGGAGCGCCTCGCGGTCTTCGGAGCCCTCAGCGGGGTGGACAGCGAGACCGAGGTCCCGCAGCCGGACGGATCGATCCTCGAGGAGCCGATCAGCCGCGCGAACCGCCTCTACGGCCTCGCCGGCCTGAAGCTCGATCTCGACCGGCAGTGGTGGGCTCGGGCTCAGGTCCGCTTCCACGACGCGTACGGCCGTGGTGATGTGACCCTCGCGGACGCGAACGATGTCCGCCTCACCGTGCCCGGACGCGGCGACGGGACGATCCCCGGCTTCGGCGTGGTCGACCTCTCGGCCGGGTGGCGGGACCCGACCGGGGATCGCTGGATCACCCTCACCCTCGAGAATCTCGGCGACAAGACCTACCGCGCCCTCGGCTCGGGGGCGGACGCCCCGGGGTTCAACATCGTCCTCGCCGCCGGAGTCCGGTTCTGATCCCCCTCGCGGACCCGGGGAGAAAGCGGCGCTTGGAGCGGTGACCACCGCTGGGGTATCGTCCCTCGCGGATCGAGCCCCACCCCACGGCCGATCCTGGACTCCCCAGCTGAAAGGCCCGCGATGCCGCGCTCCCCGCTCCCGACGCTCAAGCTCTGCGCTCTCCTCCTCTGCCTCATCCTCGCCCCGCCCCTGCTCTCGGCCGAGCGAGAGGACGGAGCGGTGGTCGTCTACATCCTCGCGGGTCAGTCGAACATGGAGGGACACGGGCAGACTCGGAGCCTCCCGGTGCTCGCGGAGTCGGCGGACGGTCGGGAGCTGCTCGCGCTGCTCCGGGACGCGAACGGGGAGTGGCGGAGCCGGGACGATGTGACGATGCACTGGCCCGGACACCGGAAGCCGACCGGCCCCCTCGGCCCCGGCTGGGGATACGGGGCGGAAGAGGTCGGTCCGGAGCTCGGCTTCGGCGCGCTGATGGGAGAGCGACACGAGGAGCATGTCCTCCTCATCAAGGTCGCGTGGGGAGGGAAGGATGTCTTCTGCGACTTCCGGGCTCCGTCCGCCGCTCCGCCGGCCGGGGACGAGGCCGCGCTCCTCGCGAAGGAGCGGGCGAACGGGAACGAGCGGGAGGTGGGCGCCTACTACCGTCGCATGCTCGCCGACATCCGCGGCAGCCTCGCCTCCATCGAGACGCTCGTGCCGGGAGCGGCGCGCGACAGGGTGCGCCTCGGCGGCTTCGCCTGGTTCCAGGGCTGGAACGACTACTGTCGCTGGCACGAGAGGGACCCCGCCGATGATCGCCTCATCGGAGATGGGATCATCGAGGCCTACCCCGGCAACCTCGCCGCGATGATCCGCGACCTGCGCAGCGACCTCCAGACGCCGGAGCTGCCGGTCGTCATCGGCGAGATGGGGATCGGCGGCGTCGGCATCGACGCCCGCGCGAAGCGAAGTCCCAACGATCGCGAGGCCCACGCGATCATCGCGTTCCGGGAGGCGCAGCGCAGGACCCTCGAGGAGCGGGGAATGACGCGGGTCTCCTTCGTCCCCACCGTGGCGTACTGGGACGATCGGCTCGAGGAGCTGCGGGAGATCCGCGACCGCTGGGAGCAGGAGAAGCGGAAGGAGGGGATCCCCTCCACCGCGGAGAACGAGCTCCCGACCGCGGAGCAGAGCGAGGAGTACCGGGCCCGGGGGGGCCATTGGTACTGCCACTACAACGGGAGCGCCGCGAACTATGTTCGCGTGGGGGCGGCGCTCGCCCGGTCCCTTCCGTCGGAGCCGGGCGCGCCCGCCGACTGACCGCGCCCGGGGCGGTCATCGCAGCCGGCCGGCCCCGGACTCCTGCCGATCGATCCAGCTCTCGAGCATCGGCTCGAGACCGGCCTTCAGTCCCGCCCGGCGAGCGATCTCCAGGATCTCCTCCTTCGGCCGCTCCCCGGCCTCGAGGATCCCCCACACGAGGGCCGCCCGATTCCCGGAGCCGCAGTGGAACAGGATCGGGCGAGGAGAGTCGTCGAGCAGGGTCCTCAGTCGGTCGAGCACCCCGACCTCGATCGTCTGGGGGGTGATGGGCACCCGGGCGTACCGCATCGAGGCCTCGCCGACGACCCGCGCCTCGTCCCAGTCGATCTCTCCCGGGCGACGGATGTCGATCACCGTGCGGTACCCCTGCCGCGAGAGCTCGGCGAGCTGGTCCGGGGAAGGCTGGCCGGCGATGGCGACCCCTCCCACCTCGAGCATGCGGAACCCGTCCGCGGTCGTCACCTCGCGGGGCGAGGCCCCGGCGCAGCCGAGGAGGAGGAGGAGAGGGAGGAGAGCGAGCCGCGCGGCGACGGTCGGACGAGGGTCCATGACACCTCCGAGGGGAAGGGGTGAGCTCGTCGCGGTCTCGATCATCTGAATCGACTCGTCCCCGCGACCCGGCTCGATCATAATGGGGAAGATCGTCGGTCGGGAGTCGAACCGACCGCGCGGAGCGAGGCGCTCTCCCGCGTCGCGGGCCGCCCTCGCCCCCCCCTGCCGGAGCCGCGGAGGAGTCCCCATGAGCACACCCATCGTCGAGTGCGTCCCCAACATCTCGGAGGGACGCGACCGGGCGAAGATCGACGAGATCGTCGCGGCCGCGGCCGCCGTCCCCGGCGTGCAGGTCCTCGATGTCGACCCGGGCTCGGAGACGAACCGGACCGTCATCACCCTCGTCGGTGCCCCCGGCGTGATCGAGGAGGGTGCCTTCCGACTGATCGCCCGCGCGAAGGATCTGATCGACATGAGTCGGCAGACCGGAGCGCACGCTCGTCACGGCGCGACCGATGTCTGCCCCTTCATTCCGGTGGCGGGTGTCACGATGGAGGACTGCATCGAGATCGCGAAGCAGCTCGGCGCCCGGGTCGGGGACGAGCTGGGCATCCCGGTGTACCTCTACGATCGCGCGGCGCAGCGGGAGGACCGTCGGTCCCTCGCCGCGGTCCGCAAGGGCGAGTACGAGGCCCTCCCGCAGAAGATGAAGGACCCGGCGTTCGCCCCGGACTTCGGTCCGCAGGAGTTCCTCCCCCGCACCGGCGTGATCACGATCGGGGCGCGGGAGTTCCTCATCGCCTACAACATCAACCTGAACACCCGCTCCGTCGAACAGGCGAACGACATCGCGCACGAGCTGCGAGAGAAGGGCCGCGCGGTCCGCGTCGAGCAGCGGACCCCCTACTACTCCAGCGGTCGGCTCCTGCGGTACCAACCCGGTCGGGGGATCTGGCCGAGCTTCACCGGGGAGGTGTTCCCGAGCCGCGAGGATCTCGACGCCCACTATCGCGCCTGCCACGGGACGACCCTCGCGGATGAGCTCGCCTTCTTCGATCAGGACCCGGAGGCCCTGGAGGACGCGTTCGTGATGAAGCGCGGCCTCTTCCGGGAGTGCCGGGCGGTCGGCTGGATGATCCCGGAGTACGGACGGGCCCAGATCTCGATCAACCTGACGAACTTCCGCATCACCAACATGCACGATGTGACCGAGGCGGCGCGCACGCTCGCCGCGGAGCGAGGCATCACGGTCACCGGCTCCGAGGTGGTCGGCGTCGTCCCCCATGAGGCGATCCATGCGAGCGGCGCCTTCTATCTCGAGCGGCAGGGTTCGTCGCGGGGGATCCCCCCCCGGGATGTGGTGGAGACGGCGGTGCAGTCCCTCGGGCTCGCGGACATCGCCCCCTTCGACCTCGATCGCTCGGTCCTCGGGCTCCCCACCACCGAGGGGACCCTGACCGGCCTGAGCACCGCCGCCCTCGCGAACGAGGTCTCCCGCGACTCGGTCGCCCCCGGCGGCGGATCGATCTCCGCCCTGGCTGGCAGCCTCGCCGCCGGGCTCGGCTCCATGGTCGCGAACATCACCTTCTCGAAGCGGCGGTACCGCAAGCGACGCGGTCTCCTCGAGCAGATCGCCACCGAGGCCCAGGAGATCAAGGACGACCTGATGCGCGCGGTGGACCTCGACACCGAAGCCTTCAACGAGGTGATCGCGGCGAACCGGCTCCCGCGGGAGACCCCGGAGGAGCAGACGGTCCGCGCCGCCGCCATCGAGGCGGGCTACAAGAACGCGACGGAGGTGCCGCTCGCCAGCGCGCGGCTCTGCCTGCGGGCGCTGCAGCTCTGCCGACGCATCGCGGAGAAGGGGCTCCCCGCCGGGATCACGGATGCCGGAGTGGGCGCGCTCCTCGCGCGAGCGGGGCTCGAGGGCTCGATCTACAATGTCCGGATCAACCTCGGAGAGATCGGGGATCGGACGTGGGTCGAGCAGGTGCTCGCCGAGTGCCGGCAGCTCCGCGAGGCCGCGTCGGCCTGCGCGGATGAGACCGATCGGCTCGTGGAGGCCGAGTTCAGGAAGGTGCTGGAGACATCGTGAGCGTGAAGCCCAACATCCTCATCACGGGTTCCTCCGGACTCCTCGGCCGGGCGCTCGCCGCCCGCCTCCCCGGCGACGGCTTCGCCGTGCACCCGCTCTCGCGCACCCGAAGCGACCAGAGCTGCTGGTGGGATCCGCCGCACGGCGAGGTCCACCTCGGCTCGTCCCTTCCCCTCCGCTCGGTCCTCCACCTGGCGGGCGCCGGAATCGCGGACCGCCCCTGGACGAAGGAGCGGAAGCGCGTCCTCCGAGAGAGCCGCGTCGACGCCACCCGGACCCTCTGCGAGGCCCTCGCGCGACTCCCCGAGGGGCAGCGCCCGGAGTCGCTGATCATGGCCTCGGGGATCGGCATCTACGGGGACCGGGGCGACGAGATCCTCCGCGAGGAGAGCGCACCCGGTCGAGGCACCCTCGCCGAGCTCGCCGTCGACTGGGAGGCGGCCGCGGATCCGGCGCGGGAGGCCGGGATCCGGGTCGTCGTCCTGCGCCTCGGAATGATCCTCTCCCGGGAGGGAGGGGCGCTCGGGAAGATGCTGACCCCGTTCCGCCTCGGCCTCGGCGGGCCGATCGGAAGCGGTCGGCAGTTCGTCAGCTGGATCGCTCTCCCCGACGCAGTCTCCCTCTTCCGAGCGATGATCGATCGCCCGGACATCCGGGGGCCGCTCAACGCGGTCGCACCGGGCTGCGTCTCCCAGCGGACCTTCGCGAACGCCCTCGGGAAGGCTCTGGGGCGCCCCAGCTTCCTCCCGCTGCCCTCCCTGGCGGTCCGGGCGATGTTCGGGGAGATGGGACAGGAGCTCCTCCTCGCCGGCCAGCGGGTCGAGCCGGCGCGCCTCCTCTCCCTGAAGCACCCCTTCCGATACCCCCACCTCGAGGATGCCCTCCCGGCGATCGGCGTCGGCTAGCCCCTTCGCCGGGAAAGAGTCGCTCCCGGGGTCCGGAGGTGCGATCATCCAGAAATTCCCGGGGGAGGAGAGATCCTCCACAACCTCGCCCACGGGCAGGGGTTCCCGGGGAGGATCGATCGTCAGCAGTGCCCCAGAGGGTGCTCGAGCACCCCATGAAACGGGAGAGCCCAATGAGCAAGACCTTGGCCCTCGTTCTCGTCCTCGTGGCCGGCGGTGGCCTCACGACCCTGAGCCTGACCTTGAAGAGTCAGGTCGAGGGTCAGGCGAGCCAGATCGCCGGCCTCGAGAAGAAGATCGCCGCCCTCACCTCCCTCATCGAGGAGAGCAGCTCCGAGGACGCCCGCACCCTCGCGGCCCGCTCCTTCGAGCAGCAGGGCGGAGAGGTCCCGACCAGCGGCGCCGCGGTCACCGCGGACGAGGTCCGGGCGCTCGTCGAGGAGATGGTCCGGGAGGACGCCTCCCGGGGCAGCCTCGCGCGGAGCTCGGCTCCCGGGATCGACGGGAGCGAGGCGTTCCTCAGCTCGGACGCCTTCCGGGTCGGGGTGGAGCAGGCGATGGAGGCGATCGAGGAGATCGAGCGCGCCGAGCGCGAGGCGCGCCGGGAAGAGCAGATGCTCTCCCGCACCGAGCGCCGCGCTCAGGAGATCGCCGAGGCGCTCCAGCTGAACAACGCCACCGCCCAGGAGCTCACCGCCATCATGGTGGAGGGAGCGCAGGCGATGACCGATGTCTGGGGGCTGGTGCGGGCCGGTGAGTTCGACCGCCGGGAAGTCCGGGGCCTGATGACGGAGCAGCGGGACGAGACGAACGCGCTCGTGCAGCAGCTCCTCACTCCGACCCAGTACGAGACCTACACGGAGATGACCGAGACCCGCGGTGGCGGCGGAGGGAACTTCGGCTGGGTCGGCGGCCGGGGAGGGTTCGGCGGTCCCGGGGGCGGCAACTCCTCCGGCGGCTCCTCCGGAGGCTCCAACTCCTCGGGAGCGGGGAACGACACCCCGCCCGCCGGCGGCGGCCCCGGCGGGGGTCGGGGCGGGTTCTGACCCGACGCCGACGAGATTTCGCCGGGACGAGGAGGGAGCGGGGGTTCCGGAGGACCGGGGCACCCGCTCCCGCCCCTTCGGGAGGAGCGGTCCCGGGGGCGAATCGCGACCCCGCCCGGGGCTCCGGCCCTCTCTTGTGAGGCTGCCCCTCCCTCGGGTATCGTCTCCCCCATGTTGCAGACCCAACGACGCTACGACGATCCGTCGATCTGCCAGCTCGCGATCTTCCTCGACAACCGCGTCGGGAAACTCCGAGAGGTCCTCCGACATCTCACGGCGGAGGACATCCTCGTCCACGCCATCTCCGTGATCGACAGCGCGGACCATGCCATCGTCCGCCTCGTCGTCGATCAGGCGGAGGCCGCGTTCGATGCGCTGCGGTCCGCGAAGTTCCCCGTCGTTCTGAGCGAGCTCCTCGCGGTGGAGGTTCCGAACGAGCGCAGCGGGCTGCGGATGATCTGTCGCGCCCTCATCGCGGGCGAGGTGAACATCCAGTACTCGTACCCGATGCTCACGCGGCCCCACGGCTTCGGCGTGCTCCTTGTCCACTGTGACAATCTGCAGACCGCCGCGGAGCTCCTGACCGATGCCGGCTTCTCCCTGCTCTCCGCCAGCGACCTGGAGCAGGGCCCCTCTCTCTGAGGCCCGGGACGATCACCCTCCGAAGGCCCGGTCCCAGCGCGCCGCGAGGATGAAGTCGTTCTCGCTCAGCCCGTCGATCGAGTGGGTCCAGATCCTCAGCCGGACCCTCCCCCAGCCGAGCTCGATCTCCGGATGGTGATCGGCCTCCTCGGCGATCTCCCCGACCCGATTCACATACGCGAGCGCTCCGGCGAAGTCGGGGAACGAGAGTTCGCGGACGAGCCTCCCCGCCGCGTCGAGCTCCCAGCCGGGGTCGAGCCCGGTGAGCAGCTCCCGGCAGCTCTCCTCCTCGAGCGGAGGTGTGCCCTTTCCGCAGGGAACGCACGGGCGATCGGCCAGATCCATCGGTGCCTCCATTCGTCGGGAGCTCAGAAGGGCTGACCGAGCAGGACATGGATCGCCCACTCGTCATCCCCATCCCCCGGGTTCAGCGTCGCGGCCGCATCGACCCGCAGAGGACCGACCGGGGAGTTCCAGATGAGGCCGAGGCCCGCCCCGAAACGCCAGTTCTCCTCGGCGTAATCCTCGACATCCTCCACCAGGCTTCCGCCATCGAGGAAGGTCGCGAGGGAGAGGGTCCCGACGAGGCGGGTCCGGATCTCGACCGAGCCCACGGCGAAGGCCTCGCCCCCGATCTCCTTCCCTGCGGCATCCCGAGGTCCCATTCGATCCTGACGGAAGGAGCGGACGGAGCGCGGCCCACCGAGGAAGAAGCGCTCTCCCAGGGGGATCTCGCCGGCATCCGTGCGATCAATGAGCCCGGTCTGAGCCGCCAGGACGATTCCCCAGCGTCCGCCGAGCGGGGCGGTGTGGCTGCCGTGGAGCGTGAGGCGGGTGAAGTCGAGGCCGGAGCCGAGCGCCGCGGTCGAGAGCTCCACCCGCCCGCCGAAGAGCAGCCCCCGGGTGGTGCTGATGGGGGAGTCCCGGTCGTCATGACGGGCTCCCACAAAGAGCAGGTGCGCCCGGCTCGACTCGTCGAGCTCGACATCGACCGGATCGACCTGGGAGATGTCCTCGTCCCTCGCCTCGAAGCCGGTGTTGATCGACAAGCGGCGATCGACGGGGAAGTCGAGGAGGACCGTGCCGAGCCTCTCCCTCCGCTCGAAGGAGACCTCCTCGAACCGACGGTAGCGACCGCGCAGCTCGATGGTGATCTCCTCGCCGAGGAGATACGGAATCCGGAGGCGCGCCTCCGCCTGCTCCCCCTTGAACGAGGCGAGTCCCTCCAGGCGGCCTTCGATCCCGGAGCCGAGCAGGTTCCGATGCAGGACGCCCACTCCCAGCCTCCCGAGCTCGTAGGTGCTGAATCCCAGCCGCGCGTCGAGACGGACCGTATCCCTCTCCTCGAGGGCGACCTCCACATCGAGCCGGAGGGGGTCCTCCGGCGTGGGGACGAGGTCGACCGTGAAACGGGAGAGCAGGCCGGTGGCGTTGAGGGACCGCTGTCCCTCCTCGAGCTTTCGGGTGGAGTAGCGCTCACCCGGCTCGATCCCGAGCCTGTCCCGGAGGAAGGAGCGGCGGGTCCGGGCATCTCCGATGATCCGCACCTCTCCGAAGGTGTGGATCTCCCCCTCCCGCACTCGAATGCGGAGCCGCCGGCGAGCTTCTCCGATCGAGTCCAGCTCGACGGTCACCTCGGCCTGATAGTGCCCGCGGTCCTGCAGCGCGCGGCGCAGCCGCGATCGCACTTCGAGCGGGAGACGCGGAGTCACCGGGCCTCCCACCGTCACCCCTGCGAGGGCGAGGAGCGTGGCGTCGGGGAGCTCGCTCCCGGGGAGGACCTCGATCTGTTCGAGAGTCGTCCGAGGTCCCTCGTCGATCTCGACGACCAGCCTCACGAGGATCTCCCCGCGGGAGGGGATCGCACCGGCGGCGGGGGATGCTCCGGGAGGGGATGGGATCTCCTGGCGGTCCTCGCGGACGACGATCTTCGTGTCGAGGTACCCCTCGAGGGAGTAGAGGAGCCGGATCGCGGCGACTCCCGCGTCTCGCGCGCTCTCGGTGAACACCCTCCTCCCGCCCGGCAGCAGACCGGGGCGCAGCCATGGGAACGCCCCCTCGAGGAGGTCGCTGCCGAAGGCGCGGTTCCCCGTGGCGATGACACGGTCGAGGAAGGCGCGGGGCCCCTCCTCCACCCGCAGGAGCAGGCGTCGTCCGGCCTCCCCCGGCTCACCGGTCGACTCCAGCGCGCCGGAGGCCTCGAGGTAGCCTCGCTTCCGATAGGCGGCGGCCAGCTCGAAGATGAGGTCCTCCCGCACCCCCGGATCGTCGGGCGCGGCGATGAGATCCTCGAGCCAGGGCGCGAGGGCGGAGCGGAGCGCGACGGAGCCCAGGCCATCCGCCCCCACGATCTCCACCCGGAGGGCGGCCTCGCCGGGCATCTCGCTCCGACCGGCCGCCTCGCGGTCTCCCCCTTGCTGCCCGGGGAGCGATGTCGCGATCAGGAGGAGGGCGAGGAAGGCGGCGGAGAGCGGCCCACCGGACGGGATCACGGGAACCACCAGTAGAAGAAGACATCCGCGGCGGACTCTCCCGCCCCATCCTGCTCGGCGATGACCGAGACCCCCTCGTCCAGCCTCATCTCCACGGTCACCCCGTCGAGCTCGCCGGTGTCCTCGGTGGTCCGCACCCCGATCTC
>Ga0208150_1000690_pt1 | contig 13024 bp, 14 predicted proteins | sample DEB08_DNA_8_FD_184534 | JGI IMG/M metagenome (GOLD analysis project Ga0208150, IMG submission 184534) | Aqueous microbial communities from the Delaware River and Bay under freshwater to marine salinity gradient to study organic matter... | ecosystem: Environmental > Aquatic > Marine > Coastal ...
ATCCAACGTTGGATCTCCTGCTCAGAGTGGTGGAGGCGGCGGCGGTGGTGGTGCTTTTGTAACATCAGAATCTGGATCTCAAAGAACACCTTCAGATTCAAAGCAAATTTTCGGACCTCTGGCACCAGGAAGAATCGGATCTGAATTTGCAGTTAGTGTTGGTGCCGGACCACAACCAGTTAATGTAGGTAGTGGTGGTGCTGGAGCAGTAGTTTCAGTTAATCCTGGTACTAATGGTGGTGATAGTTGGATCGGATCTGGTCCTGAACGAGTTTTAGCTCCTGGTGGAGGTGGTGGCGCTGGATCAGACTCTACTGGTGCGGGATGGGCAAATGGAAATGCTGGAGGATCTAGTGGTGGTGGTGCTGCAGATCCGAATTACGGAGTATCTGCTGTAGCTACTGGCGATGTTCCTGACAACTTTGCATTTGGTTCTAGGGGATTTGGTGCAGTAGCAAGACCACCTACACAAGCAAGTGGTGGTGGAGGAGGTGGTGCTGGTGGGTATGGAAACGGTACTGAAATTTTGACTACTGTTAGAACAATATATGGGCAGATTGGAATGTGGTCTCCATTATCACCTCCAAATTATGGAACACCAGGACTAGAATCTGGTAAAAGATATTTTGCCGGTGGTGGTGGCGCTAGTGCAAATACTAACAAAGGTAGTCTAGGTTGGGCTGGTCCTCCGGCGCGTTCTAGTGATCCAAACACTACTCCATACACTTATGGACTTGGTGGAGCTGGTGGGGGAGGACGTGGTGGAAATGCAGCTAACCCAATTAGTGCTGGAACTGGAACTGCAAATACTGGTGGCGGCGGTGGCGGATCCATTGGAGGTGCAGGCGCTGCAGGTGGATCAGGAATTGTAATCATCGAATACCCAGCATAAAACTATTATGGCACATTTCGCAAGATTAAACTCAGATAATATAGTCATACGTGTTTGTGTAGTCAACAACTCTAAGTTACTTAGAGATGGTCAAGAGGTTGAACAATTAGGTATAGATTACCTTAAAGAAGTTCATGGTCCTGACAGTATTTGGAAGAAAACATCTATTAATGGTAATATTAGAGGTCAGTATGCTGTACCTGGAATGATATATAATGAGGAACTAGATTTGTTTTTACACAAAAAAGTTCCTTTTGATAGTTGGACACTCGACATGGAGCACTATACTTGGGAACCTCCAATTCTACAACCGACTCTAACGGAAGAAGAGATGAGTAGTGGAAAGAGGTATGTATGGGATGAAAATGTATATCAAAATGATACAAATGATCCAAAAACACAAGGTTGGATTTTAATAGACCCATCAGAGGATGAACCCGTAGAATAAAATCACAACTTGATATTTTTTTTAGTCTGATATATAATGAGTGTTGAAAACATTTTTTGAATATGGCATATCAATCGATTTGGTTTAATACTGATTTACCTGAAAATCTTGTAGATGTTATTGAGGAAGATATAAAAAAGTTTGATGTTGAGATGAATGACTCACGTCTCTATGGAGACGCATTGAATAAAGAAAAGAGAAATTCATACAATGCTTGGATTCCTACGACCCATTGGCTTGGTGGATTTATTTGGAACTATGTTCAGAGAGCAAATCGTGAAAACTTTTTATATGATCTGACAAACATTGATGGGGAGGCGATGCAATATACTCGGTATGAGACAGGGCAATTTTATAGTTGGCACAATGATGCTGGTTTATCGACACAGTATAAACCGATGTCCGGAAATAATAGGGAACAAGGTAGAGCAAATGATTTTGTGAATGAAAATATTGAACTCGTTCGCAAACTTTCTTTTGTTCTTCAACTTTCTGCTCATGATGAATATGAGGGGGGGAATTTGCAATTACTTGATGAGGCGGGAAAGTGTTATTTTGCTCCTCGTAAAAGGGGAACTATAATTCTATTTGATTCTCGCACACAGCACCGTGTTCTTAAAATTACCAGGGGTGTTCGTAAATCTATTGTTGGATGGACTGTTGGTCCACGTTGGAAGTGAGGTAAATTATGGCTGAACATATGACTCCTGAAGACGTATTATTTCAAGAAAAACTTAATACTGGAACATCAGTAACAAAAAATAATAGGTTTGAACAAGATGGATATCTTGCTTTAGAACAAATTTGGGATCCATCTGAATTGGTTCGTGATATTCCAGAAAAAAGGGGACAATATGATTACTGGGGTAAAAATTTAAATCAATATAATTTTACCCCAATAGAAAATCAAGTAGAAGGATCTATCGCATCATATTGGCATCCACAATATAGAAGTATTCATACTGGAATTAGAAGAAAACTAGAAAAAATAATCGGATGTAAATTATATAATACATATTACTATGATAGATTTTACTTCCCTGGACAAGAATTAACAATTCATGCCGACCGTCCTGCATGTGAAATTTCTATCTCCGTACACATTGCATCAAACATTGAAGGAAAATGGCCATTGTGGATTAAGACACCTAATGGTGAACGTCATTCAATAGCATTGAGACCTGGAGATGGTATGCTTTATAAGGGATGTGAAAGACCACACTGGAGAGATCCTCTTCCTAGGGAATACACGAAAACATGGTATGGTAAAAAAGTAGAAAAAGAAGGATTGTTTTATCATCAAATCTTTTTCCACTATGTACTTGCAGATGGACTAAGATCTCATTTTGCAAATGATCTTCTTAAAGCACAATAATCATTATTTAAATGACAGAAAATTTTGTAAAACTTGCACTGGAGAATGGTGGATCTATTCATCCTCTGATGATACCATCATCAGATCTTAAAGGTCCTGCAATCACAAATCCTTCTATTTACAATGATAATGGAAGGATATTGGTTAACCTTAGAAACATTAACTATACCTTATATCATTCTGAAAAGAATATCTTTGAGCATCCATGGGGACCACTTGTTTATATTCATCCGGAGAATGATCTTCGTCTTCGCACATGGAATGTGGTTGGGGAACTAGATGAGAATATGAGACTCAAATGGCATACTCATATTGATACATCAAAGCATCCAGATAAAGAACTTTGGGAATTTGTGGGACTTGAAGATGCTCGTATCTTTAGATGGGAAGGAAAACTCTATACCTGTGGTGTTCGTAGAGATTTGGACGCTATTGGTACGGGTCGTATGGAATTGTGTGAGATTGAAATTGAGCAGGACGGTAAAGTAAAAGAACTTAGTCAGTATCGCATTCCAACTCCAGGCGATAATAAATCTTATTGTGAAAAGAACTGGATGCCAATTCTTGACATGCCATACCACTTTGTGAAGTGGACAAATGGTACTGAAGTTGTAAAATATGATATCAATACTGGTTCTACAACACAAGCTACTTTAACTGATTTTAGGGATTTTGGATGTATTGATCTTCGTGGAGGATCACAGGTAATTCCATTTGGTGAATATCGACTAGCACTTAACCACGAGACATTTTTGTTCAAGAGTGTTGCTGGCAGAAAAGATGGAACATATCGCCACAGATTCATTGTTTGGGATAAAAACTGGAATATTGTAAAGGTATCAAGACGATTTTCTTTTTTAGAAGGTGAGATTGAATTTGCCGTTGGTATGTGTGAGTATGGTGATGATTATCTAATTACTTTTGGATTCCAAGACAATGCTGCTTACCTTGTTCGCGTAAACCAAGAATTTGTAAAAAATTATATCTTTGAAGAATGAATAATTTAACTCTTTGCATTGGTGGAAAAAATCAAATCGCTGTGGATGCGGTTGATTATATTTTATCTAATTATAAAATTGATAATTTTTTATTTGTTCCTATTGAAATTGATGATGGGAAACATAGTTGGCAACCTTCATTTAAAAAACATTGTATTGATCATGGATTGACACAAGTATCTTTAGAAGATTTGTATGAAGTTGATAATTTATACTTTTTTTCTTTAGAGTTTGATAAGATTATTAAACCTAATAAATTTAAATCCAACAAATTATTCAACATACATTTCTCTTTACTTCCAGCATATAAGGGGATGTATACATCATGTTTACCGATTCTTCATGGAAAAGATATCACAGGTGTTACTCTTCACGAGATGGATGCTGGCATTGATACTGGAAATATAATTGCACAAGATTCTTTTTCAATAGATTCTGAAGACACTGCCGAAGTTTTATACGGTAAATATTTGCAGAATGGATTTAACTTATTTGTAAAACACTTCAATAGTATTATTAATGATCAATATATTTCTTTAGAACAACCATATTGCGGATCTACCTACTATTCAAAAGCAGCAATTGATTTCAAAAATATAAGTATTGATTTTAAAAAGACTGCATTTGAAGTAGTTAATCAATTTAGAGCATATACTTTTAGAGTATATCAAATGCCTGTATTTGATGGAAAAGTGATACGGCAAGCAACTTCAACTAAAGTAAAAAGTTTTAAAAAACCTGGATCTATAATTAGTGAAGATGAAATTTCTATAATTGTATCTACAATAGATTACAATGTTAAACTTATTAAAGATTGAAAAATGAGAGTAGCACTAATTGGACTTGGTTACTGGGGAAAGATAATTTATAAAAATCTAAAACAAATTCCTGAGATTACTGAAATAAAAATATGCGATCCTCTTTTTTCAGGACAAAAAGTTGATGGTATAGACGAAGAAATTGACAATAAGTATTATGATTATGATGTTGATTGTGCTTTTGTAGTTGTTCCTGCCAAGCATCATAAAAAAGTAGTTGAATTTTTTCTCACATCTAAAGTTCATGTGTTCTGTGAAAAACCTCTTTGCTTGAATAATGAAGATGTAGAAACTCTTTACAAACTTGCTGATCAGAATAAAGTCAAACTATTTGTTGATTGGATCTTTACTTTTAATGAAGAGATCAAAACAATAAAGGATCTTTACAAAAAGGGGTATTTTGGAGAGATTAAAAATATTGAAATGAATCGGTTAAACTTTGGTCCTGTTAGAAATGATGTAGATGCAAGGTGGGACTTATCTTCGCATGATGTTAGTATTATTCAATATATTTTTGATGATAAGGAACCAGAAAAAATAACTTGGATTAACTATAAGAGAGATCAGAATGGTTTGCAAAATGACACATCTGTAGGTGTCTTGAATTATAGTTCATTTGATTGTATAATTAATTCTAGTTGGCAATATGGGAAAAAATTTAGAAAGTGTTTATTTGAATTTGAAAAAGGATTTTTATTGTGGGATGATAAGGAGCAGCAAATAATCTTCAATAAGAAATCTCTAGGAAAATCTCATTCTAATTCTCCACTAAAAAATTCAATCTATGAATTTTTAAACTATTGCAAAACTTCTGAGATGTCATATGATCAGAAGAAATTAACCGAAGTTGTTACTGAAATTTGTTCTCATGAAAGTAAAATTTAATGATCTTGTAAAGCAGTGGGATCAAATTAAAGAAGAAGTAAACCCAAAAATTCAAGACTTCTTTAATTCATCTGCTTATATTTGTGGACCATATCTTGAAAAATTTGAAACTAGTTTTTCAAAGTGGACTGGAAGAAAATATTCTATTGGTGTTTCTAATGGCACTGATGGATTAAAGATGGCAATTCAGGCATTAAATTTATATGAAGGAACAACTGATGTTGTAATGCCAGCAAATACGTTTATCGCAGATCCTCTTGCAGTTTACTATCAAGTCAAAGGAGACTTTAACATCTCACTGATTGACCATGACAATTATTTTCAAATGGATCTTGATTTACTCATAGAACATTTAGATAATACTCGTGACAAGTATGATCATTGTATTATATTACCAGTTCATTTATATGGACATCCTACAAATATGCTAAGAGTGTCTGAAATTGCAAAAAAATATAATTGCAAGATCATTGAAGATGCATCTCAGGCACATGGAGCAATGACAAATGGTGAGATGATTGGAAAGTATTCTGACATGACAGTATACTCATTGTATCCTGGAAAGAACTTAGGTGCTATTGGTGATGCTGGTATTATTACAACCGATAGTGATGAGTATAAAGATAGATTGTGTTCCTTAAGAAATTATGGATCATCTAAAAAATATTATTATGATGACATTGGATGGAACCATAGAATGGATCCACTTCAAGCAATTATTCTAAGTGAGAAATTAAAACGTTTAGACTTATGGAATCATTCTAAACAAGAGATTGTCAAAAAATATAATGAACTATTGTGTGATAACTTCATATCAAACTTTGTTCAGACGCCAGAAGAAGATGACCATGTAGATCTACATGTTTATCATATCTACTGTTTACTAGTTGATCGTAGAGAAGAACTTCAACAATTCCTAGATGAAAAGGGTATTCAGACTGGAATACATTATCCAATTCCTATTCAAAAAACTAAACCTTTTGAATATTTGTATATATACAGTAATCCAAAAACAATCAAGAATTCAGATAAAATTTTTAGTTTACCAATGCACCCTTGGTTAACTGATAATGAAATTGAATATACTTGTGATTGTATCAAACAATTTTATACCATATGAAAGTTTCAATAATTTGTGCATGTAAAAATAGAGTTGAATCATTATATGCATCTATACAATCATGGATAGGAAAGGAAGAAGTATATGAAATAATTATCGTAGATTGGACATCTGATAAACCTTTACATCCTCTAGTAAATTTAAGTTCAAAAGTTAAAATTATTAGAGTTGATGGTGAGAAATATTTTAATATGCCTCAACCATTAAATCTTGCAGCCAGTGTTGCCACAGGAGACTATATTTTAACTATGGCAACTGATTATGTTTTTAATCCATATAAAGACTACAATTTTTTTGATATTTACAAAATAGACAATGAATCATTTTTATGTGGAATGTCTGACTATGAAAGTGACCTAAGAACTAAAGAACCTATCTTTTATTTTTTGAGAGGTATTTTATTTGTTAGTAGAGAAAATTTCGTTAAGGTTGGTGGATATCGGCAGACAGATACTAAGTATTATGGTAATGAAGATGATGAAATTATTGAAAGATTGCAATCAATTGGATTGGAAAGGAAAGATATAAATCAAAGGTATTCGGTTTTTCATTTTCCACACACAGATGAAAAGAGAATTGAAAATTTTGAAGGTTATCATACTGATAAAGATTTAAATGAATCTGTTTATAATCAATTGTCTTATAATTACAGTGGTGAACAACTTAAATGGCAATCAATATATTTGATATCTCAGATACATATCCAAAAAAACCTTGAAAATTATAGCAATGGTAGTGAAAGTGTGGAAGTTAAATGGGAAATTGATCAATATACTGATCAATTGTATAAAGCAAAAAAGGTTTTTGATGAATGATATCCTTTAATAATATAGGTCATATGGGACGTTTGGGGAATCAGATGTTCCAGTATGCTGCCTTAAGAGGAATTGCCGCGCATAACGGGTATGAGTATTCATCACCACAAGAAAAGATAATGCTCACGGATTGTTTTAAGATTCCAAAAACAAAAGGAGTTAATAACAGTCAGATGTACTCTTTAGATGGAATTGAATTTAATAAAGAGTTTTTTGATAACTGTCCAGATAATATAGATCTTTATGGGTTTTTTCAATCCGAAAAATATTTTCAAAATATTGAGGGGGAACTAAGAAAAGATTTTACATTTTATGATAATGTTCAAAAAATGTGTAAAACATATTTGGGAGGAATGTTCGGATCTTCAAAAGTGATTTCAATGCATATAAGAAGAACTGATTTTATTACCGACTCTCAGTTTTATACGTTAGATCTTAAATACTATAAAACTGCATTAACTCATTTTGATCATGATACACCCGTTATTATTGTTAGTGATGATCCACAATGGTGTAAAGAAAACTTTGAAGGAGAGAGATTTTTTATATCTACTTCAAACAATTTAAACGTTGATATGTGTCTTATGTCTTTGTGTGATTATCATGTTATTGCAAACAGTTCTTTTAGCTGGTGGGGATCTTGGTTAGCGAAAAGTAAAAAAACAATCGCTCCTTCAAGATGGTTTTCATCTGATGGACAATTTAAAGATTGGTCTACTGAAGACCTATATAATTCAAATTGGACTTTAATCTGTACTTGATAAAATTATGAAATTTATTGTAAAAAACAAAAAACCAACAGTATCAATAATTACTGCTTGCAAGAATAGGGAAAGATCTCTTCGAGTTTCATTGATGTCGTGGTTGTGTTTTGATGAAGTTAAGGAAGTAATCATAAGTGATTGGAGTTCTGATAAACCTCTAAATTATCTGACAAAATTTGATCCTAGAATTAAAGTAATTCGTGTTGAAGATAAAAAATATTTCAATCAACCACAACCATTAAATCTTGCTGCTAGTATTGCGACAGGGGATTACATATTTAAAGTTGATTGTGATCATGTTTTTAATCCATATGAATCACCATTAAAAACTAATTTACCTGGTAGTAAAGAATTCTTTTGTGGTCAACTGGATACAAAGAGAGTTTCTTGGTTTGATAATAAAACTCAAACAGAGTATATAAACACTCAGATGCAAAGGGATGATTATGCTGAGTACTTATGGTCATATAGTCCTTTCTATAGATATTTGATTGGCATGTTGTATGTGAAGAAAGAGTACTTTGATTCTGTTGGTGGATATAATGAAAAACTTGGTGATTGTTATTCGTATGAAGATGATGAACTTTGCGAAAGACTAGAACTTTTTGGTCTAAAGAAGAATAGAGCAAAAGTTACTAGTTATGATTTTATTCATTTGCCACATGGAGACGATAGAAGAATTGAAAATTTTAAAGGAATCGAAAATCAAGAACAACTTCAAGAGTCACTAAAAAGCAATTTGTCTAATTATTATGATGATGACCATACGAGGTATCAAGTTGACTATGCATTATCTCAAGAACAGATAAAATTTAATAAAGAATTAATAGGAAAAATAGAAAACTATAGAGTTGAAAATAGAACAAGGTGGGAAATGACTCAAATTGATGATCAGAATTATCATGCCACACAAATTAATGAAGAAATTAAACCTTTACAATTCCCTACGGTTAATTATATTTCTTTAGAAGAAAGTTATGATAGACGAATAGAATTGGAGAAGTCTTTTAAACATTATGGAATTAATTTCAAATCTCATATATCAAAGAGATTTGGTGAGTGTGATGATAGAGTGACAGGTAAATATGCACATACTTTAAATGATGGTACAAAGGGATGTGCAGTTTCTCATTTAAAGATGATTAAGGATTGGTATGAAAATACTGATGAACATTATGGGTTTTTTGCTGAAGATGATTTGAGTTTGGCTACACTTAAGTACTGGAACTTTACATGGGACCAATTTATTGAAAAAACACCAGAAGATGCCGACTCTATACAATTGCTTACGATTCGCAGCAATTATCCATCAATGAAAATACGTAGGAGAGAATGGGATGATTGGGGTGCTACCGCATACATTCTTACAAGAGACTACGCAAAAAAAATTCTTGATACTTATGTAAAAGGTGATGAATATTTTTTGGAAATTCCAAACTCTGAAACTCAACCTTTAGTCGAGAATTTAATTTTTTGTTTGGGTGATACTTACACACTTCCATTGTTTGTTGAAAATATCAAATTTATCTCAACTTTTGTGAATAGGGATGATGATGTGAATAATGGCGGTAAAAACAACCATAAAATTGCCGCTGAATTGGTGTTAAACTGGTGGAAAAATCTCAATACAAATATAGTTGAAAAGACTGAACTTGAAGATTTGTTGACTAAGTATTCTACTGACACTGAAAATCCAGATCATAATTTTAATCTTGGCGTATACTACTTTAATAACGGACACACTGCTCCGGCTTTGTCCTATTTTCTGAGGTGTGCGGAGAGAGCAAAGGATATAAATCCCACTCTTGCTTATGAAGCTTTGATTAAAGGATCTTATTGTTACTTTATTCAAGGTACTAGGGATCATAGTGGTAGAGGCATGTTGTGGCAAGCACAAATGTTTTTACCAAAACGACCAGAAGCATACTTCCTTCTTGCACGATATGCTGAAAGACAACAGTGGTGGCAGGATTGTTATTCTACATGCCATCTAGCACTAATGGTTTGCAATTTTGATTTAGAACCACTTAGAACTGACGTAGAATATCCTGGAAAATGGGGAATACTTTATGAAAAATCTTTATCTGCATGGTGGTGGGGAAAAGAATCTGAAAGCAGATCATTAGTAAGAGATATTAAAGAGAACCATTATCAAGATATTAAATCAAAAGACCACTTTAATGCGATACAAGATACTTTAATCAAGTTAGCTACTGGTTATATTTCTGAGGAGGAACTTAAATATGACAAGAATAGAAATCAAAAATTAAGATTTAAATTTGATGGATGGGAACATGTGGATAAAAATTATTCACAAGCATTCCAAGATTTATTTGTTCTCTCTGCATTGAATGGTAAAAAGAAAGGTTTGTATCTGGAAATAGGTGCTCAACAACCTTTCCATCAGAACAATACTGCACTACTTGAAACTAAATTTGGATGGGATGGAATTTCTATCGAAATAAGACAAGATCTTTGTGATCAATTCTTCAGAGAAAGGAATAATAAAATTTTATGTGCAGATGCTTTGACTGTAGATTATGAAGAACTTCTCTCTGAGTTTGATAAAGGAACTGTGTTTGATTATCTTCAACTAGACTGTGAACCATCTGAGACCACATATAAAATTTTATTAGAAATTCCTTTTGATGACTATAAATTTGCTTTGATTACATACGAACATAATCATTATGTAGATCTAACAAACACATATAAAATTAAATCTCGGGAATATCTTCAAAGCAAAGGGTATAAATTAATGGTCCCAGATTTATCCTTGAATGAGAATAGTTCTTTCGAAGACTGGTGGTATCATCCAGATTTAATTGATCCTTCTATAGTTGAAAAGATGCAAAGAGATGATACAATAACAGATGTTCGTTCATATATGATTGAGGTTAACCAATGATTTATACAGTTTATTCAAAAAATGGATGCCCATTTTGCACAAAAGTAAAAAACGTGCTAGAATTATCACAACAAAAACATGTGGTGTATATGCTCGATAGAGACTTCACCAAACAAGAATTTTACGAAAAGTTTGGTGAAGGATCTACATTCCCACAGGTTATTTGTGATGATAGTATTATAGGAGGATCAGTTGACACAATCAAATTCCTCAGGGAACGAAAAATCATCTAATAACCCCCTAAATAAACATAAGGATCACGGTGTTAATCGTGGCATTGAACTTATGCTTAATGGAGGTAAAAGAAAGCAACTTCATCCATTCCACGTCATCTTTGAGAAGATGGTTTGCTTTCTGAATCGGGAAGTTACCATCTATTTTGAGTTTTCCTTTAAGTCAAGGAAGAGAAAAGTAGTTTCCCGAGGCAAAAGAAATGTTAGCAGTTAGTTTAGTATTCGGTTCCTTTCTAACCGTATTGTTTCTTGTAGTGGGACTAATTGGAGGTTGGGTTGCAAGAGAGTATATGATGAACTATCGGGAAATTCCAAGACCTCACCCCGAAATGTTTGATAATCAGGGTAACCTGATACCAGATGAGGTTATTGCATTTAATTTTGAAAACTATCATGACTACGAAATCGACGACGAAGACGACGAATAAGACATCAGCAACAAGAACTAAAAAAAGTTCTACGAATATTGAACTTCCATCAAATCCATTTGTATTTGAGATTTTAGAATTAACTTCTAAGCAGAGAAGTAATGCTAAAAAGGTGGAGGTACTTCAAAAGTATCGCCATCCTTGTCTTGTTGCAATTTTCCTATGGAACTATGATGAAACATTAATTTCTGCACTTCCTGCAGGTGATGTTCCATATGCAAGTAATGGTGAGCAAAATTCTTTTAGTGGAACGCTAAGTGAAAAAATTGGTGATGCTGTAACCAAAATGGAAGAACTTAATAGTAAATCATTAGGTTCTCAGGACCAAGGCAGATCTTCTATCCGCAAAGAATATAATAAATTTTATAATTTTGTTAAAGGTGGAAATGATGGATTAAGTTCTCTCCGCAGGGAAACAATGTTTATTAATCTTTTACAAGGTTTGCATCCCTTGGAAGCTGAAATTGTGTGCTTAGTTAAGGATAAAAAATTGGAAGAGAAATATAAAATTTCAAGAAAAAATATTTCTGACGCATATCCAGATCTTGTATGGCGAGATGGTAAGTAAACATGAAAAATTATGTTGAAACTATTGAGGAAAAAAAAGATGTTGAAGAGGTTGTGTACATGGATTCATGGACATCAATAGAAAAGGAAACTTCAAAATCCAAATATGGGTGTGAAATACTCATAGAAAATGGATCTTGGAACCAGGTGTGTACTAAAGATGCTCCAAATGATGCAAGAATAGTTACCTATGAAGTTGACGGAGAGATTAGATATGATCTAACACGATCTTCTAAGCAGGTAAATATTTTTGATATGTATTGGGATAAGTTTCGTGAAGGTTTAAAAAAAATTGAGTATGGATATGGTAGAATCAGTCCTAAACTCTGGGGATACAAAGCACCAGATTCCAAAAAGAGAAAGTGATTTCCCATATCGTCGGGAAAAAACCCGGCAAATTTTTTGCTCTGTGTGAGTTTTGTAACATAAGTTACAAAACTACTTGACTATATACTTTATCGGGGGTATAATACCCTTACGTTCATCCTATGTTATCACTAGCAATTATCTTTTTCAGCCATGTTCCACCTGAGATGTATCTCAGGTGCGAAGACTTTAATTGGTTGAGACAAGGATTGGAAGAGACTACTCTATTCACTCCTTTTGAAAAGTCTGATATTCTTATCCATTGGATGGAACATACAGATCCCCAATGCTTTGATAACTAGGACGCAAGTAGGACGACGCGGAACGGATCGTTCATTCGCTATTCGCAAATAGCGAACGCAAACGCCGCCCGAAGGAACGGGATTTAACCGTCTCATTTCTTTGGA
>Ga0208150_1000693_pt1 | contig 13006 bp, 9 predicted proteins | sample DEB08_DNA_8_FD_184534 | JGI IMG/M metagenome (GOLD analysis project Ga0208150, IMG submission 184534) | Aqueous microbial communities from the Delaware River and Bay under freshwater to marine salinity gradient to study organic matter... | ecosystem: Environmental > Aquatic > Marine > Coastal ...
TTGATCGTAATTATATTGCCTTCTATCACGCCAGTGAAAATTAATTCCACGAAATCCCCATAAGAATACATCAGTCACACCAACGAGTGGAAATTCATCATATTCTATATTATTAGTTTTGGCACGATAAACAAAGGTATAATATTTTCCAGAAATGGGAATTTTTCCACTTTCAGACAAAACACTTATGAGATTTTGCATAATATCATCTGCACTTTCTGTGCCTATTAAATCACGAACAACACCACGCACACGATTTTCTTGGTCGTCTGTTGGATTTCTTCTCTGTTTGAGTGTCTTTCTTGGCATTGGTTAAAAAAGTTCGTTTTCCGTAAGAACCTTAAACTCATAACCACGATCTAAACACCATTCTTTGGCAGATTCCCATTTTGCCTGATTTTTTGCATATTCCATCACTTCATAGATATAACCCTTAGTTTTTCTTTTTTGAACTTTGGGTTCAATACACTGCTTATATGGTTTGATTTCAATAATCATTTTTTTGATTTTTCCATTCGATTCTTTGACTTTAATGTAAAAATCTGGAAAGTATCTATGATATCTATTATCAACTGGTGATCTGTAGGGAATGACATTTATTTCACTTCCCCATTCTAATATGTTTTCATTTGTGTCACAATATTTCATGAATTTGCGCTCCCAGAGAGAACGATAGATAATATTGTTTGGATCACCTTTATATTTTTGGGGATATGATGGTTTATAATATCCTTTATATGACATCTAAATAACTAATAATAAAGTAGTCGTATAGGTATTTAGAGTGCCAAGACCAAAGAGAATAACAGATTTTAAACCAATAATTGCCAATCTTGCTCAAACATCACATTATCAGGTTATGTTTGGTGGAATTGGTGGTTCTTTATTGGGTTATTTGAATGATAGAGGTGTAGATACAAGATTTATTACCGAAAATGCTGGATTATTGTGTTCTTCTGCTTCTATTCCTGGAAGTTCATTAGCAACTGCAGATATTAATGGAAACTTTATGGGTGTGCAGGAAAAAATGGCACACACCAGAATTTTTACTCAAATTCAGTTGGAGTTTTATGTTGATTCCGATTATAGAATGATGAAGTTTTTAGAGCATTGGATGGAATTTATTGGGAATGGATCAGTTCAAGACCCTACTGATACTCAATATGGTTATAGAATGAACTTCCCAGATGAATATAAATCTAATTCTACCAAAATTATAAAATTTGATAGAGATTACTTAAGAGAATTAGAATATAACTTTATTGGATTGTTTCCAATTAATCTCTCATCAACACCAGTATCATATGAATCTTCTCAAATTTTGAAAGTAAGTGCATCATTCAATTATGAAAGATATATTCCAGGAAAGATTACAAGTAAAAGCAAAAAAACGGGAAATGTAAATAATTTAGGTTCTCTACAAACTGATTTTGCAAAAGATGTGGTAATTGGTTCTCAGTTAAATCTTGGAGAAGATTTTTCTTCCTTTAGATCTACTTTAGAATCAAATGTCGAATTTGGGCAATAAATAAAAGTAACTGATAATATTATAGAATATTATGCCTTTACCGAAGATTGCGACACCAATTTATGAATTGGAACTTCCATCAAATCAAAAGAAAATTAGATATAGACCTTTTCTAGTAAAGGAAGAAAAGATTCTAATTATTGCAATGGAGTCTGAGGATCAGAAACAGATTACTACTGCTATTAAAAAAGTAATCAGTAATTGTATTCTTTCTAGGGGAATTAAAGTTGAAGAATTATCTACATTTGATATTGAATATCTATTTCTAAACATTAGAGGTAAATCGGTAGGAGAAACAGTAGAAGTTTTAATTACCTGTCCTGATGATGGTGAAACTCAAGTTCCTGTTGTAATTAATCTTGATGATATTAAAGTTCAAGTTGAAGAAGATCATTCAAGAGACATTCCTCTTGATGATAACCTGACATTAAGAATGAAATATCCATCTCTGGATGAATTTATTAAAACTAATTTTAGTATTGATGGTAATATTGGTGTTGATGAATCTTTTGATTTAATTGCTTCTTGTGTAGAGCAGATTTATAATGAGGAAGAATCATGGAATTCTTCTGACTGCACTAAGAAAGAAATGAGAGAATTTATTGAAGAATTGAGTTCAAAACAATTTAAAGAAATTGAAAAGTTTTTTGAAACAATGCCAAAACTTTCTCATACAATTAAGGTGAAAAATCCAAATACTGGAGAAGAAAGTGATGTTGTATTGGAAGGACTTTCAAGTTTTTTTCTATAGGTATGGCGCACACTGATCTTGCGTCATACTACAAGATTAATTTTGCCCTAATGCAACACCATAAATACTCATTAACAGAGTTGGAAAATATGATACCTTGGGAGAAAGAAGTTTATCTCACATTATTGCAGCAGTATATTGAAGAAGAAAACCTAAAGCAGCAGCAAGAAAGTGGTATCCAGTAACATTTATAGAGCACCACAGATAAAATTAAAGAGAACAAGGATTGCTCCAAATACAATTGCTCAAACTGGAGTAAATCCTGTTACTGGGCAATATTTGTCTGCTGAACAGAGAAAGTCAATATTTAAGAGAACAACTGTAAGTTCTAAAAATGTTTTTTCAAGACCAGGAGCACTGGTAAAAGTTGAAAAACCTGGAGCACTTACAAGACAGGATGATGGTAGTGGGAAAGGTATATCTTTTAATATTTTATTTGCAAGAGTTGTAGCAGTTGAAAAACAGGTTGCATTTCTTGCTAAAGCATTAGATAAAGAGGCAGAATTAGAAAAGAAGGCAAGAAAAGAATATGAAAAAGAACAATTACAAGAGGAAGAAAGAGATCGTAGATCAGTAAAAGAAAAAAACCTAGAAAAGGGCATATTTAAAACATTAATTTCTCCTGTTCAAGCAGTTGCCGGAAAAGCACAAAGTGTGCTTGGAAATTTGATAAAATTCTTTGGAATTCTTTTAGCAGGATGGTTAACTAATCAAGGATGGAAAGCAATTAAGGCCAATGCTGAAGGTGATATTGATAAGTTAAAGTCAATAGGAGTGGAGGTAGGAAAAACTTTAGGAGTTGTTGCTGGAATATTTGCATTACTGAATGGTGGATTATTTACCATTCTTGGTATTATTGGAAAAATAACTTTTGCTATTCTTAGTGCTCCATTTAAATTGCTGGCAAAAGGAATTGAAGCATTATGGAATAAAGTAAGAAATAAACCTCCAACTCCAAGTGCTGGTGGAGGAGGAGCTCGTGCCGTAGGTGCTGCAGGTTCTTCAATTTCTCAGCAAGCTGCAGAATCTTTAGGAAAGACAAAGATTAAAACAACAGTTAATGCTGCTAGAACTGGAGGTATGGCATCAAAACTTTATGATAAACTTCCCGCAGGAGTAAAAAGATTTAATAATCTTTTTCAAGGTGGTATGAGAGGTTCTAAGCAAATACCAGGACTTCCTCGCATGTCTGCTCCAAAACCAAAAGGACTTGCATTTAAACTTGGGGAAATGTTTGGTGGATTGAAGAATTTTGCAGGTAAAACAAAAGATTTTGTAATAGGAGGATTGAAAAAAGTTACGGATCCTTTAATAAAACCACTTTTAGGAGGAGCAAAAGCATTAGGAAATAAAATTGTAGGAATTGCGAGTAAAATACCCGGACTTAATAAATTTTTAAAATCTCAAGGTATAAATTCTGTTAAAAATGCAAAAAGTGTAGGAAAAGCTGGTGGAATACTAGGATCAAAAGCTCTTCCCTTTATAGGTGGACTTGTAAACTTTATGTTTGCCTATGATAGGATAGCAAATGGAGATCTGATTGGTGGAGGACTAGAAGCGATATCTGGTTTGCTAGATATTGGTGGATTATGGCCATTATCTACTGCACTTGATGCATTTTTACTTGCTAGGGATTTTATGCCCGGAATTAAAGAAAATGAAGAAAAATTATTAGGAAATCTTGGATTAGGAAAATTTGTTAAAAGTGCCGAGGGTATAACATCAAAACTTCCAAATCTTGGAGATATATTAAATATGGTTCTTGGTAAAAAGCCAGAGCAACCAAAAGCAAAAGTATCACCGGCAGCTACAACACCAGCAGCAGTAACAACACCAGCAGCAACAACACCAACAGAACCACAACCAACTCCATCATCATCAATTTCTTCATCACCTTCATCAATGCCCTCTGCACCAGGACCAGTTTCTGGTGGTGGAAATACAACAGTGATCTATAAGAAGGTTGGTGGTGCTGGTCGTGGAGCAGGAGATCAATCACTAAAATCTGGATCTGCTACTGATGTTCCATTGATTGCTTCGGCAAATCCAAGCAATTTCTACACAATGTATTCTCAAATTGTTTATAATGTGGTGAACTAAAATGGCATTACCGGCAATTGCAGCAGGAGCATTAAGAATAGGTTCAATGTTTGTCCGAGGATCTAGCACTTTTGTTAAAGGTGCTTCTCGTGGTGTTGGTAGAAGTGGAGGAATGCTTCGTAGAGCAATTCTCAAAAAAACAAAAGTTAAAAGAAAGAATATTGTAAGTAGAAAAGTATTTAATAAAAGGATAAAAGAAAAAAGAAGAAGAATGTCGAAGGAGCAGGCATTAGAAACCTTTAAGACGAGAGGTAAATCTGGTGCTCCAAATGTGCCCGGAAAGAGTTTTTTACAAAGAATATTAGATTTTATTGGAATTTTATTGGTAGGTTGGTTAGTTGATAAACTTCCAAAAATTATAAAATGGGTTCAAAATTTAATAGAAAGAATTCGAAAATTAGTTGATTCATTGAAGAGTTTTATTAAAAATCTTGGTGATTGGTTTAAATCAATTGGGTCGATAGTATCTGCTGGATGGGACAACATAAGAAATTTTGACTTTACTGATCAGTCTGGAAAACTTAAAAAAGCAATGACTGATATGGAAAATGCATTCAAAGGAATGCAGACTGATATTGAAGGTATGAAGAATGCCTTGACTGGTGATATGAGTGGAGAAACTTCTGGTGGTGCCGATGCATCTGCTGGTGCTGCATCAATAGATGATCCAAATGCAAGAGCACTACTTAATGCAATTGCAGAAGCGGAAGGAACTTCTGGATATCCAAATCAAGGATATAATACACAATTTACGGGAACACAATTTACAGATCTTTCAAAACATCCCGAACAGTTGAGATCTGGTGGTGGTTATACCTCCGATGCTGCAGGAAGATATCAATTTTTAAGTACAACTTGGAAGGGTGTAATGGGTGGTGCAATGACACCAGAGAGACAAGATAAAGCAGCACTTAAACTTGTTGCTGGTAGAGGAGTTGATATAAAAAATGGATTATCTATAAATGAAATTTATAAGTTGGGTGGAGAATGGGCATCTATTGAAGGTGGACCCAATATGAAGAAAGGTGGTTCTTATGGTGGTCAGGCAAAATATAATGCAGAAAACTTTCTGCAAATGTATCAAAAATATGGTGGAAAAGTTGAAGGTCAAGAAGGTGGTAGTGGTGGAAGATATGGTGGTGGTGGAGGAAATGTTATTGAGTATATTACAGGAGATAGAGGACATCCAAATTTTGAATATCGTGGTCACGGAAGAGAGTCAAACTATCATGATCACATTGCTTTTCGAACAATACAAGATAAAGAAAGAGCAAAAGCAGCATTACGTGCCGCTGGTATACAAATAGGAAGTGAATTTAGATCAGGAGATCCTGGATGGCATGGAAAAGACTTGGCAATCGATGTTCCTGGGGCACAGTGGGGTGGTAGTGGTGCAATTGGACAACGAGAATATAATGGTTCTGCAAAAGTAAGACAAGTATTAATCAATGCAGGATTTGGTGGTAGTGGACTAGGTTTTGGAACAAGAGGAACATCTACATCGATTGCGAGATCTACTGGAAAAATGCCGGATATTGGTTATTCTACAGGACCAAAAAATACAATCATAATTGTAGAAGAAGAAGCACCAACTGTGATGATGGGAGGAGGATCTCGTGGGTCTTCTCCAGTTATTGTTATGGGTTCTTCGTTAAATAGTATTATGAAAAGAAAATTATTAACAGATTTAGCATATACATAAATGTCAGCATCAGGATCTTCTCTTTACGAAAAATTAATATTAGAATCTAATGATCAACAAAGAACTGTTGATATAAGTTCTGGTACTATTTCAATTGATTATTATGAAGACATTTTTTCACCAACTATTACTGCTAGAATTAGAGTAGTTAATACTGGAGATTCTATTCTTAACGAAAAAGATAAGATACAATCCATTTATAATGGTCTTCCATTAAGAGGTGGTGAAAGACTTCTTATGAAGATTTCTGATCAGGGAATTGGAAAAACTGGTCTTGATTTTTCATCAAATCCAAACAGATATTTGTATGTTTCAAGTATCACCGATGTAATTTCTGAAAGTCAAAAAGAAAGTTTTGTTCTCAATTTAGTTTCAAGAGAAGCAATTACGAATGAAACTACGAGAGTATATAAAAAATATACTGGAACAATTGATCAATCTATAAGTAAGATTTTAAAAAATATATTAAAAACTACAAGATATAAAAACGAAGATATAGAAAAATCACAAAATTCATATTCATTTATAGGAAATTCAAGAAAACCATTTACGACTTTAATTTGGTTAGCATCTAAAGCAGTTCCAGTTTCTGCTAAAAGTTCAACAGCAGGATTTGTTTTTTATCAAACAAAAGATGGATTTAAATTTAAATCAATTGATGGATTGATTGAACAAGAACCAAAAAATAAAGATAATCCATATTATTATAGTGAAGTTAATTTAAATGAAAATGAATATAATAATGACTATAAAATTTTAAATTATACAACTAATAAAAATCAAAACTTAATTGAAAAATTGAGACTGGGTTCTTATGCAAGTGAAAGATCATTTTTCAATCCATTAGATTTTAATTTCAGTAATACCACATTTAAATTTTCAAATTATAAAGATAATTTAAAAAATCTTGGAACAAACTCAAAACTACAATTACCATTAATTAGTGATGGAAGTAATCAATCTTTAGGTGATGTTCCTTCAAGAATTTTGACAGGTGTTCTTGATGTTGGAACACTAGATCCAGAGATTTCAACAGATGTTAATGCAAATCCTGAAGAATATCAGGCACAATCATTGATGAGATATAATTTACTTCTCACACAATCTATTAGTATGATGATACCTTGTAATACAAATTTGAATGCTGGTGATGTGATTAAATGTGAATTCCCAAAAATTTCTGGAAGTGAAAATGATTTAGATACTGAAGTAAGTGGACTATATATGATAAAGGAATTATGCCATCATTTTGAACCAAATCATTCATATACTTCTTTGAAATTAGTAAGAGATAATTTTGGAATTAAGAAAACGCAATGATAGAAGAATCAACACTTAAAAGTAATTTTATTGGTAGAGACGGATTTCGTTGGTGGATTGGACAAATTGCACCAACTGAATCAGCACCACAACAAGTGGATGGTGAAGGTTGGGCAGTTAGATATAAAGTAAGAATATTAGGATATCATTCAGCAGATTCAAGTGAACTCCCAAATGAAGATCTTCCCTGGGCAGGAGTTTTATTACCACCAAATGCAGGAACTGGTGGAGGAGGTTTTGCTCAAAGCACCAGAATTAATCAAGGTGATGTTGTCGTAGGATTCTTTCTTGATGGGGATAATGCACAAATTCCAATGATTATGGGATCATTTGGAAAAACACAATTTGTATCAAGTTCCGGGTACACCTCACCATTTGTCCCATTTACTGGATACACGACAAATATTAAATCTCCAGAAACTAAAAGTAATAGAGAATCTACAGGACAAAGCACTGAAGATCAGAAACAACCAAGAAATGTAAAACCAGATAATATTTCTGCAATTAATCAAAATAATGAAGGAAAAGGAAAGGCACCAGAATATCCTGCATCAGAAGCAACAGGACAAGTTATAACATTTGCAGATACTTGTGAAGATAACTTTGCAACACAAGTATCTGGAATATTAGGAAATTTAATTAATATAATTGGAGAAAGTACTGATTTTTTAAGTGAAGTTCAAAATGCAGTTAAAAAAATTCAATTTATCTCAAATCAATTTGTAGGAACTTTGTTCAGATCTTTGTATGAAGAATTAATACCAATACTTAAACAAGGATTAGATATTCTATACAAAACTGTTTATGCCAAAATATTAGCAGCAACTGGAAATCCTATTGCCGCACACGCAGCAGGTGTTGCAGCACAAGAAGCAATGGTCGGTCCAGTGAAAGCAGTTCAGGATGCGATTGCTTGTGTCTCTGCAAAGATTATCAGAGGTCTTGGAGATACTATTAAAGATTTAATTGACAAAAGTTTATTAGAAGTTGTAAATTTTGGCGTTTGTACTGCAGAACAATTTGTTGGATCACTTTTGAATGATGTTATTGATGAAATTGATTCTGGATTGGAGTCTGTTTTAGATGGAATTTCAAAAATATTGTCGCCTCTTGGATTTAACCTTGTTGATTTTCTTCGCAGTTCTGTTGATGTCATAAAATCTGTGCAAGATTTCTTTTCTTGTAATCAAACTGGAGACAAGTGTGCTGGAGTAAAAGAATGGACAATTGGATATGGTCCAAAAAATAAAGCAAAGGTGAATGATATTTTAGATAAAGTTCTTGAGAATGCAAATGTTTCCAATGCTCTAGCAGGTATAACTACTTTAACTTCTCCATATTCCAAACCAAATTGCGCAGAACCTACAAGTTGTGGTGGTCCAAAAGTTTCTTTCTTTGGTGGAGATGGTTCTGGTGGAGCGGGAAGAGTATTATTGGGTGGAATCGTTAATAATACGAATGGATTGGGTGAAGTAACTTCTTCTGTTGCAAGAACAGGAAGTATTATTGGAGTCGAAATTACGGATCCTGGATCTGGATATTATTATGCTCCACCAATGGTATCTTTTGATGATCCTTGTCAGTTAGGATATGGTGCAGTTGGAAGAGCAATCGTTGATTTTAATAGTTCATCTCCAACATATGGAAAAATTACTGGAGTTTATATTATATCAGAAGGTGAAAATTATCCAGTTGGAGATGATGGAGAAGTTGAGAATGGAGTAGATGACACTATCATTCTTTATCCTGGACGAGATTATTCTCCAGGTGATACTGCGGTTGATGAAAATGGAGTTGAATATAATTTGAGTATAGATGTAGAAAATGGTGGTAAGATTATTTCAGCATCTCCGATATCAGTATCTCCAATAAATAAAGTGAAAGTAGATACTTTACCAAATATTGTTGTAAATACAGAAACTGGTAGTGGAGCATTGATTAAACCTTTAGTAAAACCATTCACCTCAGAACAGCAAGGTGAAATTATAAGTGTCATAGATTGCGTATAATACAATGGCAGAAAGACCTAACAAAAATGTAGAACTTCGTTCATATGATTCCTTTGGATATCAGTATAGTTTTAGTGTTTCTGATCCTATGATGAATGGAGACGGTTCATCTGTTTTTGGTTATTATGGGTTTACTAATAATAAAGATATGAATATGTCACTTTTTTCCGAAAGTGGTAATTATCATATTCATAATGATAAAACAATAGAAATGATATCGGGAACAAAAGCATCTGCCAAAGATGTAAGTTTAGTAATTGCTACAGTTAATGGAGATATTACAGTTACCTGTATGAAAAATGGTAATGTAAAAATCAAGGGACAAAATATTATGCTTCAAGCAGATGAAGATATAGATGTTCAGGCAGGTAGAAATATTAATTTAATTGCTAAAAATGGATCAATCCTTATTGATGGTCAAAATGTATCTGTAGATGGATTGACTGGAAGTCTTGTAGAACAAACTATAGGTAGTTGGATGATGAGAGTTTTTGAAGGATCTTATGTTGGATTAGATTTCCTTGAGGGTGCTGGTGCTTTATTTGGAATCGGAGATGCTCCTCTCATTGGTGAAGCTGTATCATCATTACCGTTCTTTTCTGCAGATTAAAAAATGACATTAAATTCTTTTAATATCAATGTATTTGGAGAACAGGTTTATTTTAATGAGGATGTAACTTTTTTTGATAAAGTAAATATAAAATTTTTTAATGCTATTGATTCTTCTGGGTTTATATTTGATGGTGATGCCAGATTCCTAAAAGATGTAAATATTGATGGAAATCTTACTATAAGTGGAAATCTTGATATAAATGAATTATTAGTGAGAACAAGACTTGATGTTGGTGTTGGGGGAACAGCACTTAATATTGATACGAGAACAGAACAAATAGGTATATTCACGGCAACTCCACAACAAAAGTTTCAATTTAATTCTAATCCTGATAATACATTTGTAATTACAGATGATGGCACTGTTGGTATTGGAACAATAAATCCTGGATATGCAATTTCTGGAATTAATACTGCTGCTCAAGGAGAATTAAAACTTGATATTGATGGAACGATTTCGATCTCAAGAAACATTTATGATTCTGCGGGATCTCCTGGATTGAATGGTTCTTTTTTAAATCGTGATGAGACTGGTATTCGTTGGGTTACTTTTGAACCTAGTTTTTCTGAAGGTATTTTTATTCAGGACGAAGGTGTTTATATTTCAAACGATCCTAATAATCCTCTTGTAGGTGCTGCACAATCATTTACTGTTTTAAATTTTACTAATATTAATAGTCTTGGAATTGGAACTACAAATGCTGTTCCAACAGCTGATCCAAATAATCCTAATTTAATTGCAAGAATCCAATTAAAAGATTTATGGGGAACAACAGATTCTGGTGATATTTACAGGCTTACAAATGTTGGTATTAATAATAATAATCCAGCATTCACATTGGATGTAGGAGGAACTTTGAATGTCGATAATGCTACCACACTCAATGACACATTAGATGTTGATGGTGCTACCACACTCAATGACACATTAGATGTTGATGGTGCTACCACACTCAATGACACATTAGATGTTGATCTTGCAACCACACTTAATGACACATTAGATGTTGATGGAGTTGCAACATTTAATGATGTAACTGATGCTACTAGCACTTTGAGTGCATCTGTTCAAATTGATGGTGGTGTTGGTATTGTAAAAAAATTAATCGTCGGTGGAGATACGACTATTGAATCTACCACAACATCAACAGATAAAGACACTGGAGCACTTATAGTTGAGGGTGGTGTTGGAATTGAAGAAAATCTGAATGTAGGAAATAATGCTAAGATTGTTGGTGATTTGGAATTAGATTTCACATTAACAGATCAAAATCAAAACACTGGCATTGCTGGTAGAGATTATCGTTTAGCATCTGTTGGAACTGGTGTATCTTGGAGACCATCAGGTGTAGAAACACAAAATACGATTTGGGTGTCAAAAGATGGTGATGATTCTAATTCTGGACTATTAGAAGGTGATGCAAAAGCAACAGTCGGTGGTGCAGCAGCAGTTGCACAACCTGGTGATACAATCAAAATTCGTCCTGGTCGTTATGTAGAAAATAATCCAGTAGGTCTTCAAAGAGATGTATCAATTACTGGTGAAGATCTGCGATTGGTCACTATTGAACCATCAAATCCAACATTAGATGTTTTCTGGGTCAGGAGAGGATGTCTAGTTGAAAATTTAAACTTTGCTGGAGCAACGATTGGTGTTTCTCATCTTGGTGCTGGTGCGGTTGCATTTCCAAAAACAGGAGTAACTGCAAATAGTGGATATACGATTGCAGGTCCTGCAGAAGAAGGACCAACTTTAAGATGGAGATCACCATATGTAAGAAATTGTACCAACTTTATGACTGAAAGTATTGGTATGAGAATTGATGGAAATGATGCAACAGCATCTATTCCTGGTGCTGATCTTAAATCTATGGTTTGTGATTCATTCACTCAATATAATGAAAATGGTATTGGTGTATCAATCACGAATAATGCGTATGCACAGTTAGTTTCTATTTTTACAATCAATAACGATATTGCAATTTATGCTGACACTGGTGGTCAGTGTGATCTAACAAACTCTAATAGTTCTTTTGGTAATTTTGGATTATATGCAGTTGGACTAGGTGTAACTCAATATAGTGGAACGGTATTGAATGATGTGATACCTGGAGATAATTCTGATGTTATTGTAGGAACAGGTGTGACTGATTCAAATAATAATTTTAGAAGACCTTTTGATGGACAGGCAGCTTACATCAAAATAGATTTAAGTAATTATCCAGATGCTGTTGGAACTGGAAGAATTACGGCACCACTACAAGAACTTGCTAGTATTACAGTTTTGAATGGTGGAAGTGGTTTTAGTCAAGCAACTCCACCGACAGTAACTATTCGTGATGCTGATGGAACAGTAACACCAAAAGGTCCACAAGGTATTATTGCGGAGGCAAGTGCAACAGTAGATGTAAATGGATCAATTACCGAAATTGATGTAATTAATTCTGGTAGAAATTACTTACCAACACAAAATATTGTTGTTGATATTGATGGAAATACGAGTCTTGCGACTGCTGTAATGACTCCCATTTATTTTACAGTATCTGAAGCAACAGAAAATACAACTGGAATTACAACGATTACATTTAACGAATTTGTTCCTTATGAACTATTTGCGGGTGATCCATTTACACTTCAAAGAATCAGTCGTATTCTGACGAGTTCTCATTCTTTTGAGTATGTTGGTACAGGTACAAGTATAAATACATCGTTACCCTTCCAGGGTGCTCTTCCAATAAAAGAAAATGAAATTGTAGCCCTTGATGGAGCACAAATTCCATTTACTTCAACGGATCAAAAAGGAAACTTTGATATTGGTGAAGGCATTCAAGTTGATCAAACAACATCAACAGTTAGAGGAAGAGATTTTAGTAAAGCAATTCAGGCAGAAGTTACACCACTCATACTTGCGTTGAGATAATATGGCAGTCGCACCACTTAATAAATTTATTACTATCGCAGTTCCGGTAGCACCTGGAGAACAA
>Ga0208150_1000694_pt1 | contig 12997 bp, 6 predicted proteins | sample DEB08_DNA_8_FD_184534 | JGI IMG/M metagenome (GOLD analysis project Ga0208150, IMG submission 184534) | Aqueous microbial communities from the Delaware River and Bay under freshwater to marine salinity gradient to study organic matter... | ecosystem: Environmental > Aquatic > Marine > Coastal ...
CGCCGGATCGAAATCATCCTGTTGCTCAAGCAGCTCCCCGACAGAATTGCCCGCTGCACCCACACCCGACGAACCGCCATACAGCAACTCGGCCGTCATCCCGCGCACAAACAAAAGTTCCTGCAGGGTCACCGGCACTGAATTGGCGCTCCTGTACGGGGTGGGAAGAGCCATGTAGTACTCCGACTCCGCCCCAAACTCACGCACCTGCTCGTCACCGTCCATCCAGTCAAGCAGGCTGTCCGCCAGAGCTACAGACACACCGGGCAGCTGCATCAAAGCCTCGCGACCGGCGCCAGGACTCGCCTGCTCCCACTGAAGAATTCTTGCCGGATGAAGACGAGCCGACTCACTCCGCATCCCAAACCTTACAACGGAAGATCCATCTGCCGACATTGTCGAATTGACTGCGGAAAATCGCCAGGAGGTCAGTGTTTCCGGCCCCCCGGCTGCCGACACCGCCGGCATTCCGGGCGCAGCCGCCTGCGGTGATCCGGCGACACCGTCTGCCGGAGAAACGACTCGACCGTGAAACAATCCTGGGTTGTGATCCGTACCACCCAGTTGCTCACGACGGAGCGGGGGCAGTTGAGCCAGCCACAACACCTGAGCTTCTGCTGAGGCCATGGTCGCATGAGCCTGCAGCATCGCCCCATTCAGTGCCGTGGCCTCATATTCCGTTGACATTGCTCCGAGAAAACCGAACCCGGCAAACGCCACCATCATCACGACTACGAGAACAATAATCAGCACCACGCCGCTGCGCGAACAATGGGAACGAACGGATTGCCCAGCAGCTTTTCTCATTGCAGAATTCCGCCGCCAAAATTGACCATTCCCAGGTCTTCACCTTCCAGCAACAACGGGGAATCGCCACGAATCGCCTGCAGCGGGATGATCACTTCTTTCCACTGCAACTCCGGAAACACCACCTCCAAACCGTCCGCTCCTGTCGCGCTCCCTTCAGGATTCTGATCGGATGCCGTCTCCACCCCCGCTTCCATCCCCGCAGAGCCGCCAAAAAATGATCGCAATTGATCAAGGTCGCTGCTGCGGCACAGGTACATCCGAGCTCGAACCGCAATTGGCAACTCACGTCGGCCGACACTATTCCAGTTCTCAATCCACTGCCGACCATCAAAATACTGGAACTGAAGACTCACCACTTCGGGAATTAACTCCACCTGCGGTCGCATGGATGTCGGAATCACCCTGAACGACTCAGTACTCTCAACAGCCTCGCCTGCGAGCGATGGGAGCGGAAACATCTCCTGAACCAGCGTCTCGAGATCCGGTACATCAGCTCCGCCATTTCCATTCTGACGAGCCACGATGGACTGCAACAACGACTGGTCAAATTCAATCCTGCAGAGGCCGGCGGGCAGCCGCGACTGATCAGACTGCAACTGGCCCCAGGGCTGGAACATCCACAATACAACCCGGCGAGCAGAAGGAGTCATGGCAGTGATTCCGCCCGTCATCGGTCCACCGGATGCCTCATCGGTAAGACCAATCGCCCCACCAGTGGGTAAACCCGTCAGCTGGCTCGCCGCTGAAAGACCTGACTCGTCCCCTGGCGTCAGCAGACCCGCCGCCGACTGTGCGCGAGCCAGTTCCAGTACCTCTGCAGCAGGCGTCTCCGGACATAACCGCAGCGACTCAGTCGTTCCCAGCAACGAACTTCTGAACGGTGCGGCATCTCCCCCCGGCAACCCCAGATACTGCTGCAATCGCTCGGCGTCTTCAGCATTTGCCGCCGGCTCAACCAGGAGTTCCCAAACCTCCAGTTCAGCCTCGTCAATCGCGGACTGTTCGTCTGTCAGGTCATCGAGAGTAAACCGCACCTGCAGTCCATTGCCCGGTACTGCTGCGCGCTGCAAATCCTCACGCAGCAACTGAACAATGCTGCGTCTGAGTTGTCGATCCGCGGCTTGCTGCCGACCTGCTGTTAAGTAACTGCCGTACATCGAAAGCATGGACCAGATCATCGCCATCAAAGTGGCTGTCAGCACTGATGCAATCAACATTTCCATGAGCGTAAAACCGCGTCGCCCTGTCACGGCCATACATCCGTCTCGCGCGCAGCCATCTCGCCAAATCATGGCTGGTCTCCGAACAGAAAGTCACCACCGGGAAACTCCTCAGCGGATCGGAGATCCAGTTCCACAAATGCCTCAGCCGGCGGCTCACCGGCAATCCAGCGGGTCAGCGCGAATCGCTGACGTCGAGCCAGTGACTGATCGCCCTCCACAGTCTCAACAGTCAGGACCCACATTCCGGGTTGCGCGGAGAGCTGAGACGTGCGCACCGAATAACGCCAGCGAGAATCCCCGGTTTCCGTCTCTTCTGTCAGCTCTGCTGATGTTGAATCGGCAGCGGAGGCAGACGCTTCTGCAACTTCAATGGTCGGTGGAGGCGATAACGGCTGCCAGACGGCATCCTCCACCATTTCCGCCGGACGCTGTCCCAGCAGGATTTCCTGCATCGTCTGTTCGCACAGTTCCTGAAGCTCACTGCGTGTGGCCGCCTTCCAGGCCTGATCCCGCCCCATCCCGGCCAGGCGAGACAGTACAACGGCGCTGCCCATCAACATCGCAGTAGCAATCAGCACTTCCATGAGAGAAATGCCGCTTCGGCGGAGTTGAAGACCTGCGCGAATATCCGCAGATGATTTGCTGAACCGCTGCTTTCGCCCCGTCATTGTGACACCTCGCCGGCAACCTCGTTTACTGCGGTGCCCGGTGCCATGAATCCTGACTCGGGAATTTCGGGACGAAACGGTGCCGTACAACTGGCAGTCGCAGTCAGACCGCGAATCGTGACATCGATGACGAAATCCCGGCTCCCCAGCACCCGTATCTCGCCACTCGTCTGAAGCCGACCTGAAGCATGAAAACGAAGCGACTCCCACTGTCCTTCAGTGACACTCACGGCTGGTTCCGTGGAGGCACGCTCTGTGTCGGACTCCACCGCCTCGATGAAGTCGACGGCTGGAGAAAAGCGGGCACCTTCCGGAAGTTCCCCCTCGCGCAACAGGCGGTCCTGTAAGAGTGAGGCCTGCGATTCCCCGTCGAACTCCGTCTCGCCATCCTCAGGAGTAACAACTGTCGATGACTCTTCGGGAGTGCTGCCAATGACCGTAACAAGGCCAGGTGAAGGAAGCAGAACGCGAACCATCCGAAACTGCCGGCCATCCGGCTGCCACTGAAACTCAACCGTGCCGCCCTCTCGTACTGCCAGCGATCGCGCTTTGGCAATCGCCTCCTGCAACATCGTGCCAGCCCTTCTTAAGCGGGCCTTATCAAGTGGGCGGCGAACCTCAGGCAGGATCATCCCGGCCAGTCCCGCAAGAATGGCCAGAACAATCAAAAGCTCAGCCAGCGAGTAGCCGGCATGGCAATCGGCAACAGCCGGTTTGAACCCCGGCTGCGGCAAATCACTCAATGAAAATCGCCCCGAGAGAATCGAGGCGATTTGTGCAGCGTTTTCTTTACGCCGGCAAACTGGCAGTCTCATGACACTCACTCATCCGATTCTCCGGACCCGTTTCCATCACCGGTCCAGCTGACAATATCGTCCTCTGTGTTCTCCTGCCCATCGGGCCCGAATGACCAGATGTCCGGCACGTCGAGATTGTTGTGCGTCGCCGGGTATTCATAACTGTACTGATTTCCCCACGGATCGGTCGGCAATTTTTCAGTCTTCAGATACGGGCCATCCCAGGGACTGCTGCTGCCCGACGCAGCATCACCGTCGCTGCCTTCTTCGCCGGAACTGCTCTCGGCAGTTGGCTCAGACACCAAAGCAGCGAGCCCCTCTTCTGTTGAAGGAAATCGATTCATATCCACAGCAAATCGCTCCAGCGATGACTGAAACATTCCAATCTGCGTCTTTACGGCACTGATATCCGCCTTCTGCTTACTGCCCAGAAGTCGCGGACCAATCATGGAGACGAGCAAAACAAGAATCGCCATTACGATCAGCAACTCCGTCAGGGTGAACCCTGTTCGCAGAGAAGTCTGCGCGGTCGATGAAACCTGCCGCCGTTCAACAGCCCTGAAAACTCGCATCTCTTTTCCTTTCAGAATCTTTCGTTCACAGCGATGCTCGCCGTGTTTGTTCACAATGTCGACGGGTCCGATCTCGATTACCATAACCCACACTAATTCGCTCTGGAAAGACCAGCCTGGAGCAGCAGCCTCAACTCATGGAGGTACTCATCTCAAATACCGGCAGAAGCAGAGCAACAATGACAAACAGAATTGCACTGCCCATCACCATCAACAGAGCCGGCTCAATCAGTCGGACCATCGTGTCCAGCTGACGCGAAACCTTCTTGTCGATCCCGTCTGCAACGCTTGCCAATACGGTCTCGAGGTTGTTGGCTTCTTCAGCAATGCTGATCATTGCCATGATCCCGGGAGGAATCAGTCCGCAGCGTGCCAGCGGCGTGGAGAGCGCCTCACCGGCCGAAATATTCTCAGCGGAATTCCGAATAGCCTGCCCCAGCACCACATTTCCTGACGAATCACTGCTGATCTCCAGTGCCTTCAGCATCGGCACTCCATTCCGCAGCAGTGTCCCAAGAATACGACAGAATCTGGACACCGCGCTATTCAACGCAATCGGTCCAAAGACAGGAACCTGTGTTCGGAAACGATCCACGAGTTCACGCCCCCGACTTGAACCAGACCAGCGTTTCAGACCGGCTGTTACACCCGCGAAAGCGATTAACACAAAGATCCCATACCTGCCGAGCGTATCACTCAGCCACAGCAGTACGACAGTTGGTAAGGGCAGCGTTCCCGCACGCTCCAGTTCAGCAAACAAGTCGGCAAACTTTGGAACAAAGAATACGATCAGTATCAGAGTCACAGTGCTTCCCGCAGCCGCCAGAAACGCCGGATACGCCATCGCACCTCGCACTTTCGCACGCAATTCCTCCTGTCGCTCCAGAAACTCGGAAGTCTGCTGCAGTGCTGATTCCAGAAACGCTCCCTCGGTGCCGGCCCTGACGATTGAGAGCGTCAGTTCTCCGAAAACATGCTGATGCATCGCCATCGCCTCGTGCAGTTGCCGACCATCAGCAACTCTTGCACGAATGTCGGCAAGGACATCGCGTAGTGTTTCCTGCGGCGTCTGCTGTGACAGCAGTTCAAGTGCATTCAGCAGCGGAACCCCATTCTGCAGCAGATCTGAAAGCTGAGTCAGCGTTGCCGCAAGCACTTCCGTGCTGACCCCCCGACGAAACTGCAGTTTCAGAAACGGCTGCTTTGCCGGAGATACACTGACCGGAAACAGTGACTTCCCGGCCAACAGTGCCATTACATCGTTACGCGTATCGGCTGTAATCAGACCCTTCACATCCTGACCAGCCATGGTTCGCGCGATGTAAGAAAATTCCGGCACTGGAGCCCCTGTTTGTTTTCAGCTCGCCAGTTCGCTCAGCCAATTCCCAGACGCTCGTCGGCATTTGGCTTGTGAATCGAAAAGCTTTTGAACTCAGTCGGCACGCGTCACTCGGAGCACTTCGTCGATGCTGGTTTCACCTCGGGCCACTTTTAACCAGCCGTCCTGTCGCAGCGTCATCATGCCGGCATCGACAGCCGCTCGACGAATTGCAGCAGTCCCACGCTTTTCAGCGGCCAGGCCACGGATCTCGTCGTTCGTGACAAGCAACTCGTAAATCCCAAGGCGTCCAGAGTAGCCCGTACCACGACACTGTCGACACCCTTTCGAGCGATAAACTGGACTGCCCGACTGATAAACTGACTCTGGAAAGTCCGAAGGAATCTCCTCTGCAGATGGCATGTATGCCTCGCGACAGTGAACACACAGCCTGCGAACAAGCCGCTGAGCCATCACACCCTCTACGGTGCTGCTGATCAAAAACGGCTCGACACCCATGTCGTTAAGACGCATGAAAGCCCCGGCCGAATCATTCGTGTGCAGCGTGCTGAAGACCATGTGCCCGGTCAGAGATGCCTGAATCGCATTCTCCGCAGTCTCAAAGTCACGAATCTCACCAACCAAAACCACATCCGGGTCGTGCCGCAGAATGCTCCGCAGACACGAAGCAAATGTGAGCCCAACCTTGTGGTTGACCTGAATCTGATTGATCCCCTCAAGCTGGTACTCAATCGGATCCTCAGTGGTAATGATCTTGTTGCGCTCGCTGCGAATCTCAGCCAGAGAACTGTACAGCGTTGTTGTTTTCCCGGATCCGGTTGGTCCGGTCACAAGAACGATCCCGTGCGGCATGCGAATCAATTCACGAAAACGTTCGCACGTCTGCTGCTCCATGCCGATGCCTGAGAGCGAAAACTTCATCGCATCCTTGTCAAGGACACGCATCACAACACCCTCACCGTGAAGCATTGGGATGATTGAAACTCGAATATCCACTTCCCGACCGGAAATTCGCAGTTTGATCCGGCCGTCCTGAGGAACGCGTTTCTCGGCAATGTTCAGACGTGCCATGATCTTCAGACGGCTGAGAATTGCTGCCTGAAAACGGTTGAGTTCCGGGGGCACCGGCTGGTTCTGAAGCACACCATCGATGCGATAGCGGATCTTCATTCCAGTGGCTTGAGCCTCCATGTGAATGTCACTCGCTCGCGCGGTCACTGCCTCCGTCAGAATGTCGTTCACCAGCCGAACCACAGAAGCCTGCTGAGCCATCGCAGCGGCCTCTGAATCCTCGAGACTCAGATCACCAAGAATCTCGAGCTCACTCTCGTCATCCGCGTTCTGAGCGATCAGTCCATCCAAAGTCTGAGCGCCAACCCCGAGGTGCGTCTTGATCAGTCCGGCAACCTCGTGCGGCAGAGCAATCGCCGCACTCACAAAACACCCGGTCGCTGCAGCAACAGCGTCGACAGCACGAACGTCGAAAGGGTTGCTAAGTACGATCTGCAGAGAGCCCTCCGTACGACGAATTGGAAAGATTCCGAAGCGATGGATCAATCGCAGTGGAAATCCCTCCAGCAGACTTTTCTCGGGGGACTCCTGAGACAGGTCGATGACTGGCAGAAAAAGTGCCATCCCGAGTGCCTGTAACGCCTGAAACTCCGTCGCAACGCCCAGTTGGTTTGCAACAGCGGCAAGCCCGCCCTCTTGAAACACCTGCTGTGCGTCCGGCAACTGTTCCGGCTGAAAACAGGGAGGGGACTCTTTGGGCGTACCGCGACGCTCTAAAAGTGTGCTCATTGATGCAGTCCTGTGCCGACGGGTGGGAAGAGTCGGCTGAATAGGTAGGATATTAAGGCGGGGCCGACACGATTCGCCTGGGCAGCAGCGACCGGTTCGACCCCCGGATTGTAGGCGGGGAGTGAAGCTCCAGCAATATGCTTGTCGGTTATCAACGGTTACACCAACGGAGCAATCGGCGAAAATGGCTTTTCTTGAGGCCTCAGGAAGCAAAAACACGCCAAATGCTGCCGGATTTTCGGCATTTTCGGCATAGCCCGTGTAACGCTCACTATCTCACCGTTTCCGAGAATCTCAGGCTACCGATTCAAGACATCGCCAAGGATCTCCATCACCCGCTGTGAGTTCACTTTTTGCAGCGGAATCAGTCGAATTCCCTCCGCCCTTGCGCTGCGTGCGGACTCGTCAAGACGTGCAACAAGTTCCTGTAATTCCTCAATCAGTGTCTGCGGCGCTTTGACCACCAGCGAGTTCGTCTCCTGCTGCACCTCAATCGTCAACAGGGGGGCCGAGTTTCGAGCGTTCAGCTGTCGCAGGACACTTGCGACTTCTGCGTCAATTCCAGCCGGAATCGAGACCGGACGCCGGGCACCGCCGGCTGCCAGTTCAGTGCTGTAAACGCCCTGCAGAACCGCCTCAATCCTCTCCGCGGACGCATGCCGCACAGTGATCACCTCGGTCCGGAATACCCGACCGGAGTCCGGAATCTTCTCAGTATCCAGCACTTCCAACAACTGCTCAATTCGATCCCGATCGCTGCGATTGCCATACACGATCAGGACATTCAGGCGTGTTTCCGGGACAATCACCACTGACCCGAACGCGAGGCTTCCAGCAGGGCTGTTGTAGACCTCTTCGATCGTGTCGGCGACGTCTTCCGCACCAGCATTCTGCAGCTGGTAGACGGCAAAGTCACGGTTTCGGCGAATGCCTCCGGCAGCTGACAGACTCCGAAGAATTCTCTCCAGCTGATCAAGTGCAGCAGGATCATCAGAGACGATCGTGACCCGGCCTGCCCCCGGAATCAAAACCACCTCTGCCAGATCCTGATCCGATTCATCGACCGTCGGTATTGCCAATGAAACCGGGATAGCCGAGGCTGCAGGAGCGAACGAGCCTCCTGAGACCTTTGCCCCCCGAAGTGCTTCCTCGATATTGCTTGTGTCATCGCCGCTGCCCTGCTGTTGTGTCTCGTCATTCTGCGGTCTCAAATCACCGGGGCGCAGAACTCGAATTCGATTTCCCCTCAATGACGGCCACAGATTCTGAATCTTGCGGATGGTTCCGTCGACATCACCGGGAATCGGAATCACGCGCATGGACGAGTTGGATCGCCCAACTGCACCGCTGGTTCCTCCTGCGCTGGGTTCACCCATCTGCGTCAATAAGTCGCGAATCTCGTCGATCTGTTTCGGGGTCGCACGGATCAGCAACTGTTCCAGATCCTCGTCCGCCTGCACAACAGGGCCGGCATATCTTGATCTCGAGTACGAGTAACGCGAGGAGGAAGATCGCGAGGAAGAATAACTGGGTGTTCCAAACAGACCTTCAATCGCATTCACGGCGGCATCAGCCGTCAGGACTGTCAGCTGAATCACAGCTGTTTCTCGATCGTCACTTTCCTGAAACCGCTCGGCAACCACGCGAGCCTCAGCCTGTCCCGCAGCAGTCGCAGACACAACCAGTTGCTGTGTGGAACTTTCCCACGAAATACTGGCTCCCTCATCAACGGCTCGCAACGCCCCCTGAATCACTTCAGTGACAGTATCCCCGTCAATCCCGGGCAGCGAATACACCTCAATCGTGCGAGCAGTTTCAGCTGAGACGGGTGGCTCAAGGTCTCTCACCAGGCCTGCAATCATCTCATGCTGCTTCGGACGAGCAACGACCAGCAGAGCATTGCTGCCGGCATCAAAGGAAATCTGGACATTATCCACCCGGCTGAACATGGTTCGCATCGCCAGCGAGATTGTCTGACCGTCTGCGGAACGCAGTCGATATGACCGGGGAACCGGCGTGTCTTCCCGATTATCACGACTCATCATCTGCTCCACCACCTGCTGTATCGTCCGGTGCTGCTCCGGTGTTGCGGTCGCAACCAGGACTTCGTCAGCCGTATCGGTAACCAGCACGGCGTCAGGTATCAGGCGCTCAAGCACTTCCTGGGCTTCATCAGCTTCGTACGGACGAAGCCAGTAGCTTTCTGTCTTCAACTCACCGCCCGGTGCACCGTTGGATGCAAGTAAGTCAGCAACCATCTGGCGAATCTCCGGCATCTTCGATGTCGGGGCACTCACGAACAACTGGCGACCGATCCGGTCGGGCGTGACCTTGGCGCCTGCCGGTAACACCGGCCCCAGAGCTTCCTGCACAGAGAGCGCGTCCATCCGATTCAGACGAAACACAGCCAGCTCATTCGGCTCTGCAGATTCGCCGGGAATATCAAGCTGCTCGATCAGTTCGCCAATCGTGACATGCTGGTCCTCCCGAGCAAGCACAATCAAGCTGCCGTTGGCATCGCTCACTGTGACTCGAACGCCGTCGTAACGTGAGTACATTGATTCGACCAGATTCTCCACCGTGTCCGTGTCGACGTTTTTCAGCGAGTAGATTTTTGGAACAGGACGAATTGCACCTGTCGAGGTGCCACGCATCTGAGAAGCCACCTGCTCAATCGTTTCGTGCTGCAACGCGGTGGCCGTGGCAACGATCATCTTGCGATCGGCATCCGTGACAATTGTGGCATCGGGAAACAATGCCAGCAGCACTTCCTGAACTTCATCCGCATTTGGCGCACCAATCACATAAGATCGTGTTTCACGATCTCCCTGATCCGCAACCCCCGCTGTCACCGTCTCAATCAGCTTCGCGATCTCCTGCTGTTTGAATTCAGGTGCTCGCACGAACAACTGACGCCCACCCGGATCAGCCGTTAACTGCACATCACCATCAACGAGCGGGGTCAGAACGCCAATGACTGCTGCGGCCGAACTACCCCGCAGTGGATAAACGCTGAGCACTTTTGCGGAAATCGTCGGGCGAGCTTCGCCGAGTTGCTTCAATAACTCGGCAATCTGCTGGTGCTCAGCCGCTGTTGCCACGACCATCAACTGATCGGCATGTGCCCCCGATGTTATCGAAGCCGCCGGGACTGCAGCCTGCAGCACTGTCGTTGTGTTAGCGCCCAGATCACGAATCGAATACAGCTGCAGTGATCGGTCGGTTTGAAATGGCTGTTCCGTCTGCAAACGCGCCAGCAGAGTCCGGATCTCCTGATCCCGTTCCGTCGTCACGTGAGCCATCAGTCGGGTGCCTTCCGCTGTCAGCTGGAAAGTCACATCAGCCCATGTCGCCGCCAGCAGCGCCTGAATTTGGGCCGCAGACTTCGCCTCCACAGGATAGAACTGCAGTGTCTTCTCTGTGTCGCCCGCTGCCTCCTGCAGTGTTTGCAGCACCACCTTGATCTGCTGATGCTCGCTCTCCGTCCCCACAATCATCAACTGGTTCGCTTCGGCACCGCTGGAGATTGAGGCTCCCGGTACGGCAGACTGCAGCACCGTTGTTGCGTTGCTGCCCAGATCACGAATCGAATACAACTGCAGCGATCGGTCGGTTTGAAATGGCTGCTCTGTCTGCAGCCGTTCCAGCAAAGCCCGAATTTCCTGATCACGCAGCGTCGTCACCTGAGCCATCAGGCGATTTCCTTCCGCCGTCAACTGAAAGGTCACATCAGCCCACGTCGCTGCCAGCAATGCCTGAACCTGAGCAGCTGTCTTCGCCTCTACAGCATAGAACTGCAGTGTCTTCTCTGTATCGTCCGCTGCCTCCTGCAGTGTTTGCAGAGTCTGTGCAATCTTCGCATGGTCTTCTGCTGTCGCAATAACACTTAAACGCTTCAGGGGAGCGTCCAGAGTGACAACGGCCTGCGGCACCAGAACCGACAACGTACTGACCGCCGTCGTACCAGGTGTGCTGCCAAGTGCGTAAAATTGAAGCGACTTTTTTGAACCCGGAACACGAAGTTCCGTCAGCAGTGCCTCAACACGCTGGTGATCCGCTGCAGTGGCCATGACCAGCAAACGCACATTCAAAGCGTCAACGGTGACAGCTGCCGTTGGAATCTGCGCCGCCAGCATGGTTGTCGCCGAGGTCTGATTCAATTCCTCCAGCGAATAACTCTTCAACGTACGTTCCGTACGCTCCGCACTCACGATGCTCTGCAGCAGCAAACCAACCTGCGCGTGTTCGGTTGGGCGAGCGAGAATCAGCAATCGGGAACCGTCGGAATCAGGAATCACCTGCACGGTGGGAAGTACCGTCGCCAGCAAACTTGTGGCTGTTGTAGAAAATGCGGCGGTGACGGGATATCCCCTCAACTCCCGCTGCTGATCAGCTGTCTCTTCACTTTCCTGAAGCTGTTGCAGCAGGTCAGAAACCTTCTGATGGTCCCTGTCCATCGCCAGCACAACCAGTCCGCTGCCTGCCGAGTTCACCGTGACCTGAGCGGTCGGCACGAGGCCGGCCAGAATTGTAGAAACCGTTACCGCAGGAATCTTCCCGGTTTGATACACGATAACTCGCGGGCCACCGGCTGACTGACCCTGCAGCAACTGTTCGAGGGACAGCCGTATCTTCTCCTGGTCGACGGGCGAGGCCCACGCAATCAGTTTGCCCGCCGTTTGGTCCACGCGATACTGCCCGCGCGGTGCCAGCAACTGCAGTGTCGCCACAAATTCCAGCGGATCCGGAACCACGGCTGGATAGACTTCAAGAACCGGGCGAGCATCACCTCCCCGCTCCGTATTCAGCTGCTCCAGCACGATTTTTGCCACGGCCTGATCGTCCGTGGATGCATAGACCGAAACCTGTCCGGCCTCAGCGTCCACCACAACAGTCCCGCCAATCAGCTCGCGAAGAACTTCCCCAGCGCGCTCCGGACTTGAATGCTGAATCGGATAGACCGCAAGTCGCGACTTCATATTCTCCGGTGACTGCTCCGGAACTTCGTCCAGAACCGCCTTGATGGATCTGAGATTCAGAACCGTGTCAGTCGCCAGCAGCTGCTTTGTCTGAGGTAATAACTTGACGTTTCCGTATTTTCCCAGCAGCGGCGTGACCTCTTCCAGTACTGTCTCGCCCGGACGGTCATTCAACGAAAAGATCACGCTGACAAAATCAAACCGCCCCCGGACAGGAAGCTCCGCCGGCAGAATTCTGGGAATAGCCCCCTCCGGAAACCCACCGCTGAGACTTAAGCACAACAGTGTTCGCTCGCGGCGGACCAGAGTGAATCCCTGTGTCAGCAGCCAGCCATTGACCAGGTCAATGGCCTGGGCCGGAGTGTATTCACTGGAATCGGCAAACGTGAAAACGCCGGACGGGGCAGAATTCATGATCAGCGAAAGATCCGCTTCTCCAGCCAGCCATGCCAGGACATCCGGCCATTTCTGAGATCGGAAATTGAACTTCAGCGTCTTGCCGGAAAACAACGTGTCAAACAAACGCCGTTGCTCTTCTGACAGAACCTGCTGCAGTTCCGTCTCGGCCGCCGACTTCGCTGCAGCTTTGGCTTCGTCAGTCTCAGCAGCAGAAATCGCTGCCTGCTTCCCCGACAGGATCTGCAGAACACGCCCACGCTGTTCGACCGTCAACTGGATCGCGGCTGCGACCTCAGTGTCAGAGAGCCGCTCAATGTCCGCAACAAACAACGGAGCAGGAGTCGCCGCAGCGGTCTCCGTCTGCGCCCGGACTGGATTCGACAGCCCAGTCAACCAGACTGTTGCCAGCA
>Ga0208150_1000701_pt1 | contig 12922 bp, 19 predicted proteins | sample DEB08_DNA_8_FD_184534 | JGI IMG/M metagenome (GOLD analysis project Ga0208150, IMG submission 184534) | Aqueous microbial communities from the Delaware River and Bay under freshwater to marine salinity gradient to study organic matter... | ecosystem: Environmental > Aquatic > Marine > Coastal ...
AGGGAAATACTCAATCGGATGAGGGTTCTCAGTCTTCTGAAAGTCAACCTCAGGGTCAATCTGAAGGTGGAGAACAGTCTACGGAACAAGAATCTGCTGAGGGTGATGAGCAAGAAACTGAAAGTTCCGAACCCGAAGTTAAGACTGCAGAATCTCTTGATGATAAGTTGAAAGAACTTGTCAATAACAATTCTTCTGATACCACTTACGTTGAGATTCCTCAGGTGAATCTTGATACTATTATTGGTAAGAACATTGAAATTCATAATGAGATCGATTCTTTCTTTGCCCGCCAACAAGAACAGATTGATGAGCACCACAAGGAAAACAACTGGGAAACTGTAAATCTGTATGCCAATGCAGATGTAGATTTCCGTAAGTTTAAGGTTTCTGCTCAAAAGGAAGTCAACTATCTTGTGAAAGAGTTTGAGTGTAAGAAAGCAGCAGACTCTTATGCCCGTGCTACAACTGCCCGCACAGGTGTTCTGGATTGCACCAAACTTCATTCATACAAGTACAATGAAGACCTATTCAAGAAAGTTACCACTCTTGCTGATGGCAAGAATCACGGACTAGTGTTTGTTCTTGATTGGTCTGGTTCTATGGCAGATGTTATGGCAGATACAATTAAGCAACTCTATAACTTGATTTGGTTCTGTAAGAAGGTCTCTATTCCTTTTGAGGTTTATGCCTTTACTAATGAGTGGCGTCGTGGTGGATATGATTACCAAACTAAACAGCATCTTGCCGTAGACACTACTCCTCACTATGAGAAGAAGGATGGTCTGTTTTGTGTTGACCCTACTTTTTCTATGATGAATATTCTTACCAGTAAAGTTTCTGGTAATGATCTTGAGCATCAAATGCTTAACATTTGGCGAGTTGTATATTCTTTTGCTCGTTATTCTTGCGGATATACTCACCCAAATCGTCTTGGTCTTTCTGGAACTCCTTTGAATGAGGCATTCATTACTCTTCACCAAATTCTTCCTAAGTTCCAGAAAGATAACAAACTGCAAAAAGTTCAGTGTATTGTTCTGACTGATGGGGAAGCAAACTATCTTCCACACCACGTAACAGTTCAGAGGTATGCTGAGCCTTACATTGGAACTAGGAATACCTACACAAATACCTCAGTTCTTCGTGATCGTAAACTTGGAACTACCTACAAGTTTGGGTATGGGTGGAATGCTTTTAGTGATACACTGCTTCGTCACCTGAAAGATAAGTTTCCTTCAGTAAACTTTATTGGTATTCGTGTGGTTGAGGGTCGGAATGTGAATAGTTTTATCAAGATTTATCACAATCAGCATTCTGATGAATATAGTAAAATTCAAAAGGACTGGAAGAAACTTGGTAGTTTTGCTATCAAAGGTTCTGGGTATGATATTTACTTTGGACTTTCTTCCAGCAAACTTTCTCAGGAAGTTGGGTTTGAGGTAAAAGAAGATGCCACAAAGACTCAGATTAAATCTGCTTTTGTAAAATCTCTTAAAACAAAAAAACTTAATAAGAAAGTTTTGAGTCAGTTTATTGAATTGGTGGCATAAATAAATTTAAAATTTTTTGGAGGTTGGTATGGATTATGCTATCTACAAAATAGATGATGGGGAAATTATAAACACGGTTCTGTGGGATGGAGTCTCTGATTGGACTCTTCCTGTAGGAACAAATGTCGTTGGTTTGCAAACTGGATTTACTGTTGGTGATTTGTATGTTGATGGACAATTTGTTAAAGTTGGAATTGCAACAACATAAATATTTGATGTATTAAAAAATATAAAAATGTTAACCTTTAGGGAATTTGCAGTTATTTCTGAAAAATGGACTCAAAAATATAAAGAGTCTATTAATTGTGATGACCCTAAAGGTTTTAGTCAAAGAGCACATTGTCAAGGTAAAGAAAAAATTCGTGAGGAAAAGAAAGATCACGAATATTCTATGGCTCGCTCTGAATTAAAAACCATTAAGAGTGCTGCAAAGCGTCTTAATAAAAAAATGGGTAAAAAAGGTGAAGGTAATTTGGAAGCTTGGGTTCAATCCAAGATTACTAAAGCAGCAGATTATATTGATACTGCAGCAGATTATGTAACAAATGAAGAAACAAAGTCTGGAGATGAAGGACTTCGTGATTGGTTTGGAAAATCAAAATCTTCTGATGGTAAAAAGGGATGGGTCCAACTGGGAGGTAAATGGGCAGGAAAACCTTGTGCTCGCCAACCAGGACAAACTTCTACACCAAAGTGTGGAAGTTCTAAAATGGCAGCAAACTTAAGTGATGAGGAAGAAGAAACTGCAAGAAGAAGAAAGAATCGTCAGGATCCCAACCAACCAGAAAAGACTGGTGGTGCAAAACCAACTAATGTTAAAACTGAAGAACTGGAACTTCAGGAAGTAAAAGATAAACCAGGTAAAGGTAGTGGAAAGAAAGATGCCTGCTACAGTAAAGTAAAGGCAAGATATGATGTTTGGCCAAGTGCATATGCCTCTGGTGCACTAGTTAAGTGTCGTAAAGTTGGTGCTGCTAACTGGGGTAACAAATCAAAATAACAAAATAAATTATGAAGCAAAAATTTCCACTTAAACATATAGTAAAATGTGATGCTAAGGAAGTATGGGTAGTCTGCAACAGCAGTATCACTGCAAAGGGAATGCCTGCATTGATGAATAAGTATTATCCTGGATATACTGCATGTCTTTGCAGTGAAGATTACTTAGAAACTCTCAAGAACCAGTTGGCAAACTGACCACTCTGCCCCCACTCTACCCCGACTCTGCCCTATAATAACTTCGTTAAGACAAAGCAAACCACTTCGCAATGGCAATGACTACTGATTACATTCGCACTTCTCTGCAGGCACTTTATGGTGACGAAATTGTTGCTGCCGACATTCGTGCTTGGTGTGCTATGAATGGTGGCAATTATCAGACTGTAAGTAAAAAACTTGAGCAATATAAGACCTCTCGGGGCAAATGGGATCTTACCGTTCGGGAACAAATGGAGCAAACCTACCAGTCTAGCCCCACTATTCTTCCCGAACGGGAACAGCAAAATCTTATTCCTGAGAAAGATGATACCTTCGTCAAGTTTGGCAATTTTGGCGACATTCGCAAGATTATTCAATCGCGTCTCTTCTATCCCACGTTCATTACTGGACTTTCTGGCAATGGCAAAACGTTCAGTGTTGAGCAAGCATGTGCTCAACTCGGACGAGAACTTATCCGTGTAAACATTACGATTGAAACTGATGAAGATGACCTTATCGGTGGTTTTAGGCTTATTGATGGGAACACTTCATGGCATAACGGTCCCGTCGTCGAAGCACTGGAGCGAGGAGCAATTCTCCTTCTGGACGAAATCGACCTTGCTTCCAACAAAATCCTCTGCCTTCAGTCTATTCTAGAAGGCAAAGGTGTATTCCTGAAAAAGATTGGTAAGTATGTCCGTCCTGCTTCTGGGTTCAATGTATTTGCTACTGCTAACACTAAAGGAAAGGGTTCTGACGATGGACGCTTCATCGGCACCAATGTTCTCAACGAAGCGTTCCTTGAGCGATTCCCCGTAACTCTGGAGCAAGAGTATCCCACTCCCGCAACTGAGCAAAAGATTCTTGAAGGTATTGCTCTGGATCTCAGTGTGGAAGATCGCGTATTCTGTAAGCGCCTTGTAGACTGGGCAGATATTATCCGTAAGACCTTCTTTGATGGTGGTATTGAGGAAATTATTTCCACTCGCCGTCTTGTCCACATTGTTCGTGCCTACAGCATTTTTGGTGATAAGGCAAAAGCAATCCAAGTTTGTGTGAATCGATTTGATGAAGAAACTAAGCAAGCATTTTTGGAACTGTATGACAAAGTTGACGCAGACTTCCAAATGCCAATTGACGAACAACAACAAAACTGATATAATTTCTATTGAGGAAACTATGAAATCTGATTCTATGGATCAATACACTATGACTATTAATAGTGATGATATGATTAATCTTGAAAAAAACCCGATTGTGAATCATCAGTTTAAATACAATGAAGCAGAAATCCTGAAAGATATTCAGGAATATGTTTCTCGGACATATCGCAGTCACTATACTGCTAGTGAACCTGGATTCCGTGACATTCAAACTATTGATTTGATGGCTGCCAAGGATCTTGCTTCTGCTTTCTGTCAAGCAAACATTCTTAAGTATGGGAGTCGTTATGGTTCTAAGGATGGTAAGAGTAAGCAAGACTTGATGAAAGTGATTCATTATGCTATGCTCCTTCTTCATTTTGATGGGCATTACAATCGCACACAAAATGGTTTGAATGAATTCCGCTGATTATGAAACTTTTGGAAAAAACTATGAAACTCTCTGATAAAACTCTGACTCTTCTGAAGAACTTTTCTTCCATTAATCAGTCTATTCTTTTCAAGGAAGGTAAAAGTCTTCGCACTATTTCTGTAATGAAGAATATTCTTGCAGAAGCAACTATTGATGAAGATCTCCCCAAAGACTTTGGAATTTATGATCTGAATCAGTTTCTCAATGGTCTTAATCTTCACCAGAGTGCTGAACTTGATTTTCAGAATGATGGTTATGTTGTGATTAAGGAGGGTAAATCTCGTTCTAAGTATTTCTTTGCTGATCCAAATGTGATCATCACTCCTCCAGATAAATCGATTAGTCTTCCTAGTGAGGATGTTTGTTTTATCCTTGATACTAAAGAACTGGATAAACTTCTCAAGGCAGCAGCAGTTTACCAACTACCCGACCTTTCTGTTGTTGGTGAGGCAGGTGTAGTAAAACTAGTTGTTAGGGATAAAAAGAATGACACATCCAACGATTTCTCTGTTATTGTTGGTGAGACTGATGAAGAGTTTTCTTTCAACTTTAAAGTTGAAAACATCAAGATTCTTCCTGGCAATTATGAAGTTGTGATTTCTTCTAAACTTCTTTCTCGTTTCAAAAACACCTCTTATGATTTGGTGTATTATATTGCTCTGGAACCTGATTCCACTTTTGGTTGATGAGACACTTTCTTTTTACTCTGAAGGATTGTTCGGCAGTCCTTCTTGATGATGAGAATTATTTGAGGGATGTTCTTTATCATACTTCAAAGGAGTGTAAGTCAACTTTACTTGCTTTGAACTCCCACAAGTTTCAACCTCAAGGTGTAACTGCTGTTGCTATGCTTGCAGAATCTCATATTAGCATTCATACTTGGCCAGAAAAGGGTATGGCAGTCTGTGATATTTTTACTTGCGGAGACCATACAAATCCAGAAGCAGGTATGGAGTATATGAAAAAAGTTTTGCATTCTAAAAAAATAGTTAGTAAAGAATTTGTGAGACCATTAGAATGAGAGATTGGAAACAAACATTCGAATCATTTAACGAAGAACAGAAACACAAACTTGCTGTTCTTCGTGTGATGGAATGTACTAACGGCGTAATTCAGTATGCTTTCAGAGATGGTTCTGAAAATGCTCTTTCTATTGAAGAGACTAGACGTGCCATGAAGTTCAGCATGGGATGTATCAAGAGAATGCAAATTCCTCTTGGCGAAGAAACCATGGTATTTGGTGATGATCTCAAAGAAATCTTTGGCGAGATTCGGGACTTATATTTGAAAGGTAAGACGGATCTAAATGCCTTCTCTGAATTCATGGAAATTTCTATCTGCATGTATAATGTTCTGGGTAAAGATAGAATCCTTGAGGCACAAAAAGTTTTGTCACAACACATCACCGAAATTGCTCCAGAGCATTTACAATTGGGTGTGAACTACATTATGCAATTCATTAAATGAACATTTTTGTGACCTCTCCTAACCCTTGGGAATCTGCAAGGGTACTACCTGACAAACACATCGTTAAGATGCCACTCGAAACTTGTCAGATGCTCGCTATCGTTGCATCTGACAAGTGGGGACATGGATTTGGCACACTTCCCAAATCAGACGGTACGCCGTACAGCACTGAGAAGGGTGCCTTTCGCAATCATCCTTGTACCAAGTGGGCATCTGAGTTTGTAATGAACTGGCAGTGGCTCCTTGCTCACGGATTCGCTCTCTGTGAGGAGTATGCGGCACGCTACGGCAAGGTTCACACCTGCTTCAGCACCCTCCTAGCAGCGCGTGAGATCTTCCCTACAGGAGATCCCACAGGGCGCTCTGGGAAGGATCCTACACCCTTTGCAAGGGCAATGCCCGATGAGTATAAGTTGGATACCAGTATTGATACTTTTACGGCTTACAAGATGTACATTGCATCTAAACCCTGGGTATCTGATAACTACCTTCGACTGCCACATCGCAAACCTGAATGGATATGAATACAATTAATTTTTTAGCACCTATAGTTACTATAATGTGTCTTGAGGGTTATGTTTATAATGATGGACTTATCTGCTTGAGAGAAAAACCAAGATATGATAGAGTGCGGTATTATAAACCAGGAAGGTCTTGTTATGTAAATGGGGATTTTTATGTTGATTGTAAAGATGCACCAAATCCTTTTGATTGATTATGAGAACAGCAATAACAGTTGATGATGATGGATTCATTACTTTTCCAGAAGGGTTTCTTGATAAACTTGGATGGAAAGAAGGTGATGAGTTAGAATGGATTACCCGTGAAGACGGAACTTTTGAATTGAGGAAACCTGATAATGCGTGATGAATTTTTGTGGGTTGAGAAATATCGCCCAAAGACTATTGAAGATTGTATTCTTCCAGCAGCAACAAAAAAGACATTTAAAGAGTTCCTACATAAGGGTGAGGTTCCAAACCTTCTTCTTGCTGGACCTCCTGGAGTTGGTAAAACTACAGTCGCAAAAGCACTTTGTAATGAATTGGGAGTAGATTATTATGTCATTAACGGATCTGACGAAGGACGATTTTTGGACACGGTACGGAACCAAGCAAAAAACTTTGCTTCGACCGTCTCACTTTCTTCGACTGCAAAACACAAAGTCATCATCATTGATGAGGCAGATAACACAGGGAACGACGTACAACTCCTCCTACGGGCAAATATTGAGACGTTTTATAACAACTGCAGATTCATCTTCACCTGCAATTACAAAAACAAAATCATCGAACCACTCCACTCAAGGTGTGCGGTTGTCGATTTCTCAATTAGTGGAAAAGCAAAAGCAGAACTTGCTGCAGAATTCTTCAACCGTCTCAGGACTATTCTTGAGGAAGAGAGTATTGAATATGATCCAAAAGTTATCGCGGAACTGATTAATAAGCATTTTCCTGACTGGAGACGTGTTTTAAATGAGTGCCAAAGGTACTCAACTAGTGGCAGTATTGACTCTGCTATTCTTGCTTCTTTTTCTGACGTAAATATCAATGATCTCATTAAAAGTCTCAAAGAAAAGAACTTTACGGAAGTACGTAAATGGGTCGTCAATAATCTGGACAATGATTCTGGTGTACTTCTTAGGCGTATTTACGATGCTCTTCTTACATCCCTGGAAAACGCTAGCATTCCTGCTGCTGTCCTCATTGTTGCTAAGTATCAGTATCAAATCGCATTTGTTGCCGATCAAGAAATCAACCTTTTGGCGGCTCTAACTGAACTAATGGTTGAATGTAATTTTAAGTAAAAAAACTATGAAAATCAAAGTTATTCGTATGTGGTCTGGTGAAGATGTAATCACCGAACTTGTTGAAGAAAAAGAAGAGTCTATTGTTCTTCGAAATCCAATTGTTGCTGTTCCTACTGGTCAACAGGGACAGGTTGGATTTGCTCCCTGGGCACCCTTTATTAAAGGAAAAGATGAGGAAGTTGAAGTGACTAAAAAGTACGTTATTTTTATTGCAGAAACTCAAGAGCAGGTTGAAGATCAATATAAGCAAATGTTTTCAAACATTGTAACTCCATCTTCATCTTCAAAGAAAATTATTCTGTGATTAAATGGCAATAATTACTGATAAGTCTCTTAAAACACCACTTCGTTATCCTGGTGGCAAGTCTCGTGCTTGCACTAAGATGGACCCATACTTTCCAGATTTGAGAAATTATAAACAATTTCGTGAACCTTTTTTGGGTGGCGGAAGTGTTGCAATTCATGTCACAAAAAAATATCCACATCTAAATATTTGGGTGAATGATTTGTACGAACCTCTTGTAAACTTTTGGCAACAACTCCAAATGTTTGGTGATGACATCAAAGAGCAATTATCTGATTATAAACTTTCTAATAACACTCCTACATTAGCAAAAGATTTATTTCTAAAATCTAAGGAGAAAGTTAATGACAAAAGTTTGCCAAGCATTGATCGTGCTGTGGCTTTCTATATTGTTAATAAGTGTTCTTTCAGTGGTCTCACAGAAAGTTCATCTTTTTCGGAGCAGGCATCCAACAGTAACTTCAGTTTGCGGGGGATCGAAAAATTGCCTTCGTATTCTGAAATCATTAAGCACTGGAATATAACAAATTATTCATATGATTATCTTCTTACTGCTGAAGATAACACTTTTGTATATCTTGATCCTCCTTATGACATTAAGGATAACCTCTACGGCAAAAAGGGGTCTATGCACAAAGGATTTGATCATGATAAGTTTGCTACTGATTGCTCTGCTTGCAGTATGCCTCAGTTAGTAAGTTATAATTCAGATCAACTTGTAAAGGATCGTTTCACTAATTGGCAAGCTGCCGAATTTGACCTTACCTATACAATGAGGTCTGTTGGTGAATATATGAGAGATCAAAAGGGGCGTAAAGAACTTCTTCTTTTTAATTATGAAATGCCTAGTAACATTGTATAAGGCAGGAACGGTCTTCAAAGAAGAAGTAATTGCCAAAGATTATCAGGATGCGCGGCAAGTTGCTCTTGCCCGCAATCCTAATGCAAAAGTTGTAAGTGTGACAGCAGTATTTTGATTATGGAACTTAAAGATTGGTTGAATTCTATTAATTTTACAAAAGAAGATTTATCTGACGAAATTAAAGATTATCCACCTTATATTATCAATAGGTGTTTGTCTGGTCATATTGATTGCGTTCTTTATGCAAATGAGATGAATATGAATCATCACTTGCCCAAAGATATGCAATATTCTTTTTATCTGAATGCTCTCCGTAAGAAAAAGAGATTTTCTCCTTGGATGAAAAAGAATAAGGAAAAAGATTTGGAGACAATTAAAAAATATTATGGTTATAGTAATGAAAAAGCCAATCAAGCTCTAAGAATTATAAATAAAGAACAACTTGAATTTATCGAGAAAAGACTTGAAACGGGTGGAAAAAAATGACAAATACGATTGAGCCTCAGGTAGAATGGTCTCCAAATATGATGGTAGAAGTTTCTCTTAACGAACCTGATGATTTTTTAAAGGTTCGTGAAACTCTAACTCGTATTGGAGTTGCTTCTAGAAAGGAAAAGAAACTCTATCAGAGTTGCCACATTCTACACAAGCAAGGTAGATATTATCTTGTTCACTTTAAGGAGTTGTTTGCTCTTGATGGTAAACACGCAAATCTGACTGTTAATGACGTCCAGCGTAGGAATAGAATCGCTAGACTTCTTTCTGATTGGGGTTTGATTACTCTTGTCAATGAAGAATCTGCTACAGACATTGCTCCATTGAATCAAATCAAAGTTCTTGCTTATAAGGATAAGAATGATTGGATTCTTGAGCAGAAATATAATATTGGCAAGAAAGGAAAGACCCCTGAGGCATAAATATTTTTGTGCCATTCGTGCGGCACTCTACAAAGTCGGAACACCGTATAAAGAGGTTCGGTTTTTACCGTTCCTCTTTTTTTGTTATCTTGTATAATTAGTAGTGGATGCCGAAAGGGTCCACAAAACACAAACTCGCTTTTAAAGGAGCTACAATAATGACTAACCTAGCAAGGTATACTGCTGCAGATTTGTCTACCCTAATGGATAAGATAAATAGAAACAGTATTGGATTGGATGAATATTTTGATCGTGTGTTTAAACTTCACGAAACCACGACAAATTATCCTCCATACAATCTAGTTCAAGTTAGCAGCGTGGAATCCAGACTTGAACTTGCTTTAGCAGGATTTAAGAAGGAGGAAGTTTATGTCTACACCCAAGATGGTAAACTCTTTGTTGAGGGCCAGAAAGAGGATAAGGAAACAGAAACCAAGTATTTGCACAAAGGTTTGGCTCAACGGTCATTTAATCGTGCCTGGACACTCTCTGATGACACGGAAGTTAGATCAGTTACTTTTGAAGATGGGCTTCTAACAATTGTGTTGGGAAAGATCGTGCCAGAGCACCACCAAAGAAAAGATTATCTATAAATCATAACACAATAGGTATAAATGCGTAGCAATGAATACAGAAGTGTATCACAGTGATACAGTATAATATAGATAGTTACGTACTTTGGAGGACGGACTATGAACTACACCGCCACTACCCTAGTATTTGGAACACTGATGACTCTTTTTATCGGTGTCCCTATCGCAAACACACTACCATAATACTTGTTGAACCATGGGAATCTTAGCAACACTCGCAATCTTTTCTGCTGTAATGGGAGGAGCATTCGCAATTACACCTAAAAAGTAAATAAATAAAACTGAATATCGTCGGCGCAGACAGGGAGGTAACTGGCACAATCCAGTTGACACCTCCCTTTTTTGTTGCTAAAATACTATTGGTAATGGTGAAAATTTATGACTGTAAAATTAGTTCTACTTAAGTCTGGAGAAGATATTATCTCCGACGTTAAGGAAATGATTATTGAAGAAAAAGTTGTGGGGTATTTTTTGGAAAAACCTTGCACAATTAGGATGAAAAATCCAGGAGATATTGTTGAAAAAGAGGATAGGTCTTTTCAAGTTGCACTATTTCCTTGGATTCCAATTTCTAAAGAGTCTACAATTCCCATTCCCTCTGATTGGGTTGTTACAATTGTAGAACCAGTAGATAAACTCACCGATATGTATAAAAAGCAGGTTTTGAAAAATGATAAAGATACTAGCACTGACGAACAATCTGATTCTGATCAGCAAGATTGAAGAAGTTGGATCCGAATTGGGAGAACCTGATTGTAAACTTATAAAACCTTTTGTTGTTAAGAATGATAAAACAATGGAACCATTCCTTTGTGGGTTTGTTAGTCAGGATGTTTTTATGATGAGTTCTGATCAGATTCTTACTATTGCGGATCCAAAACCAACACTACTTGAGAAATACCAAGACCTTATTAAATGAAATTTTACACTAACGTGCAAATGATCGGGAATCAGTTTCTCGTTCGTGGTTATGATAATGGAAAGAGTGTTATGTTTAAGGAGGAATATTCTCCCACTCTCTTCGTTCCTTCAAAAAAAGAAACAAATTATAAGACTTTGGAAGGTGATTATGTAGAAAAAATTATTCCTGGCACGGTTAGAGACTGTAGAGATTTTTATAAGAAATATGATAACGTAGATGGATTCAAAATCTATGGAAACGATAGGTATGTCTATCAATATATTTCTGACAAGTATCCTGAAGATGAAATTAAGTTTGATATAACTAAGATCAAACTTCTTACGATTGATATTGAGGTTGCTTCCGAGAATGGGTTTCCAGATCCTAAGAACTGTGATGAAGAAATCCTTTTGATTACAGTTCAGGATTATTCCAATAAGAAAATTATTACTTGGGGAACTCGTCCTTTTATTAATAAGCAACAAAATGTTACTTATCATCTCTGCGAATCTGAGTATGAGTTGCTTAATAGGTTCTTGTATTATTGGGACAATAATCCTCCAGAAGTAATTACTGGTTGGAACATTCAGTTTTATGATGTTCCTTATATTTGTGGGAGATTGAATCGAGTTCTTGGTGAGAAACGAATGAAGAGTTTCTCGCCTTGGGGTCTAATTACCAAGAAAGAAGTCTTCGCAAATAATCGTGAGCAAGTTTGCTATGATGTTGGTGGGATTTCTCAACTAGATTATCTTGATCTTTATAAGAAGTTTACTTATAAGGCACAAGAATCGTATCGACTGGATCACATTGCAAATGTAGAACTGGGGCAAAAGAAACTTGATCACTCTGAGTTTGATACCTTTAAAGATTTTTACACTAATGGTTGGCAAAAGTTTGTAGAGTATAACATCGTTGACGTGGAACTTGTTGACCGTTTGGAAGACAAGATGAAACTGATTGAACTTGCAGTTACTATGGCATATGATGCTAAGGTAAACTATAGTGATGTTTTCTTTCAAGTTCGGATGTGGGATAATATTATCTACAATTATCTCAAGAAAAGGGATATTGTAATTCCTCCAAAGGACAAGAGTGAGAAGAATGAGAAGTATGCTGGTGCTTATGTAAAAGAACCTGTTCCAGGAGTTTATGATTGGGTAGTTAGTTTTGACCTTAACTCTCTATACCCTCACCTGATCATGCAATACAATATTTCACCAGAAACTCTTTTGGATGACAGGCATCCCAATGTTTCGGTGAACAAGATTCTTGAAAAGGAAACTAATTTTGAATTGTATAAAGATAGTGCTGTATGTGCTAACGGTGCAATGTACCGTAAAGATGTTAGGGGAATTCTTCCCGAATTAATGGAAAAGATGTATGGAGATCGAGTTATCTTTAAAAAGAAAATGCTTGCCGCAAAACAGCAGTATGAAAAGACTCCTACAAAAACTCTTGAGAAAGAAATTGCAAGGTGCAATAACATTCAAATGGCTAAGAAGATTTCTCTTAACTCTGCTTATGGTGCCATCGGTAATCAGTATTTTCGATATTACAAACTTGCAAACGCAGAGGCGATTACACTCTCTGGTCAGGTCTCTATCCGTTGGATTGAGAACCGAATGAATGGGTATCTAAATAAATTGCTCAAGACGGATGACGTTGATTATGTCATTGCATCTGATACTGATTCTATCTATCTTAATATGGGTCCTTTGGTTGATAAAGTATTTAATACAGGAGTAT
>Ga0208150_1000704_pt1 | contig 12920 bp, 17 predicted proteins | sample DEB08_DNA_8_FD_184534 | JGI IMG/M metagenome (GOLD analysis project Ga0208150, IMG submission 184534) | Aqueous microbial communities from the Delaware River and Bay under freshwater to marine salinity gradient to study organic matter... | ecosystem: Environmental > Aquatic > Marine > Coastal ...
ACACTTGCCTCATTGATCATACCACGCTCTTCGCGTAGTTGTTTTTCTGTGTTTTCTAACAGAACAGCGGTAACAGCCTTTCTATAATTGTCCTTGATAGCGCCAGCGCCTTCATGACCTAGAACAGGGTTCCACTTTTCTGTCAGAGCTTGTGCGTTAAACATTAGTTTGCTCCGATTTAAAAAGGGGGGTTATTATTTGGACCAGCGATCGAGTGCCGAGAGGTATGCTGCAATTGCAGGTGATACTTCTTCTGCACCCTCTACTGGGGTTTCATCAGCAACCGATGCGGGGGCAGCGATTGACTCTTTGAAGTAAGACTCCTTGATGGTTTTAACCTTCTTGGAGAATGACTCTTCGGAGACAAACTCTAGACCCTCAGCAAGTGCTGCGAGTTTTTCTTTTTGAGTATCTGCTAGTCCTTCCGAAACTGTGTTCAGAATGTTTAGTTTTGCAGACTCGTTAAGACGATTCTGTAGTTTCACATTAGCTTTGACCTGTTCGTCAAGGCGCTCTTCCATCTCACGAATTGATTCAGACATACCTTCTACCACATCGACCTTATCGTCGGGGATTGCGATATAGTGCTCTTCAAAGAGACCCTTAAGACCTGCAATGAAGTCTTCGGTGATCTCATTTCTGATGCCACGGTCAATAGCAACTTGATTTTGCTCCATCCATTGACCGATAGCGTAGTTCACTGTGCCGTCTACTTCCTCGGAAAGCTCTGCCTTAGCAGCAGCTACTTGCTTATCGAGTTCAGCAGCAAAGTGCTCTACAAGTCTGTCATACTCTTCAGAGATTTTCGCTTTGACAGCAGCCTCAAAAATGGTCTTTGCTTTCTCAGCGAACTCTTCAGAGAGTTCTGTGCCTTCTACAAGAGCGGCAACGTCAGCGGAAACATCGAGGGACTCAAACGAAGGTTTGATTGGATAACCAACTGCGCCACCCATGCTGGTTCCATATGCTACATCAGCACCAACTGAAGGTTGGGTTCCTTGATCACCAGCATCTTTTTTAGCAGCGAATTGAGGATCGCCAGATACTTGCGAAATAGGTGCTGCCGCTTTAGCGCCAGGATTCTCTTCCCCGTCATCATCGTGCTCGTGAGGAGTTGTAGAAGTGCCGCCTAAATCAGCAGCAGCTTTCTGTCCAGGAGCAACGCCTGGTTGAACTGAGGGCATAGGATCCTTTCCGCCAGCATTTGAAGTCTGTGCGTCAGAAACCTGAGAGGGATCACTACCAGTGCCAGGGATAACGTTAGCAGAAACCGTTGGCATTGGATCGCCAGCTTCCACAATCACCTTTTGCTCGGTAACGAACTCCTCAAATTTTTCGTTTAGCATATCTGACATTTGAGTTTACCTCGTAATTTCCGTATAATTAATCTAAGTTTATTTATGAAATCATAACTTTCCGAGAAAATCCTCAAACACCTTGAGGGTTCTCTCTTCCAGATCACGACGAGATTCGTCGATGTATCTGCGGTATTTATCAACTTTTGCTTCCTTAAGAATTCCGTTATCCCAGACCCACTCTTTACCTTCCATAATTCCGTTGACAAATGCGTCAGGTGCGGAAGGATCTGCTACAATATCAGCAGCAGTGGTGAGCATAAAGTCATCGCGGACAACTGAGATACCTTCTGATTTTTCGATGCTTCCCATACCACGAGAGGAAACACCAAGTTGAACGCCTTCATCAAGAAGTGACTTGGCAATCTTACCCATTGGAGTATCAAGGATTTGTGCCTTGCCCATGAAGTTATTACCTTCAGCACGGAGACTTACAATTCTGTGTGATACTCTATCAAGGTTGATGGTAGGACCATCAGGATGACCCAACTCACCAAGAGCACGTTTGGTTTTTACATACTCTTCGTTGTATCTCTCTACCTCGCGGTTGAGAACATCGAATGGGTATCTGCGACCATTGCGATTTGTTAGTTCTGATTGAAGAAAGACACCCTCGATGTAGAGTAGTTTCTTTCCGTCCTTTTCTTCAGTAAGAATTTGAACGTCTTCAATCTGTTCCGTTATCAGTTTCATCGGTTTCGGTCTCGGTTGGTTCATCAAAGAATGTCTTCGCAACAACCTGCTTATAAGTTGCCATGGCATCAGATGCCTTAGCAAAAAGCAAATCGTGAATAGCATCAATAGCAGATGCCCTGTCATTGTCGCTGATCTTATCAACGATATTTACAATGCCAGGTTCAGGGTTATGTTGTTCCATAATAACAATTCAGTATATTTTATTTATTGTTTGAAGAAGGTGAAGGCATTTGACGCGCTTTCTTTACTTCACGATCTACACTATCATCAGCAGCTGCTGCTTCTCTTTCAGCAGAATCTTGTGCCTGAATCTCACCAATCTCTGGTTGGAATGCAGTGTTTTGCTGAGACATAGTATCCAGCATATTTGTTTGTGCTGGATCAATAGCAAGTCCTGCGTCAATCTCTTTACGCATTTGCTTATCCATCTCAATAAACTCTTTGTCTTTCTGACCGAGGATAGTGCGACGGACATACTCGATAGAGAAATATTTACCAACAAATGGATCCATCTGAGTGACAGACATCATACGCTGGTTCATCATTTCAATTTCTTTTAGTTCGTTGAAATGATTGTCGAAGAGATAATCGTATTGAATATGCTCCTTCATATCATCCCAATCTTCGGGTGAGATGATACCCTTGAGGATTAGTTGGGTCTTGAGAATATCGTCGAATAGTTCGCTGAAACGCTTGCGGAGACGACCGATGAACTTAGTAAACTTGAGTTCATCCCTGAGAACTTCAGTGGTCTTACCAAGATTAAACCCTTTGTTGTCATCAGTAAGGCGGGAAGGTGGTAGGTTGAGTGAGTTGTAAAGTTTCTTTTTAAAATACTCAACGTCCTTGAGTTCACCAAGGTTTTGACCGCCTGGGAGTGTAGTGATTTCAGTTCCTCTGCCACCTTCACGGCGAGGTAACCAGAAGTCCTCAAGCATTGACATATGCTTTTTATCATCACGCATCTCTCCTGTTTGCGCGTCATAGACAAGTTTGTTTCTATAGCGCGACATAACATCACGCAAGTATTGTTCTGCTTTTACCTTAGGTAGATTGCCTACATCGATGTAGAAAATTCTACGTTCTGGTGCGCGTGATAGTCTGTAGATAACAAGACTATCTTCAATCATGCGGAGTTGATTGAGAGACTTGATCGCTTTGTGGAGGAAACCAAGAACCATTTTCTTGTTTAGATCTTGGAGTCCTGAAGGAACAAAGGTGATCGAGTCAACTGCCATCTTCACTCCTTGTGACAGAGACATATCACCAATTGGTCCCAGAACACCTCCCTTGTAAAATCCTTTTGGGTTGTACAGATAGTAATCAACAAACGTACCATATTCATACTCAAGCGCCGTGCCTTTGATTGCTGCTTTCGCTAGAGAATCTTTTGGAGTATTGTCAATTTTCTGACGGACCTTCTTGATCTTCATTGGATCAATATAACGAAGTTCCGTAATACCTTTCTTTGGATTATCTAAATCAATAACTTTATGGTAGAATAATCTGCCGTCTATGTACCAAGTTCTAACAATCTCATGTGCGCGATTGTCAAAGTTAAGGAGACGTTTGATATAATCAAACTCATCTCTAATTCTTTTCTTTACTCCAGCACCGACTTGTAAATTATCTAAGTTAATTTCTACTGGTGAATCGTATGCGTCGCTAACAATAAATTCGTTAACAACCTCGTCTACCGCACTATCCACCTCAGGGTGAATTGCCATGTCACGATACCTACGAATCATCTCAAACTCATTGCGAGCTTGGTTATCCGTATCTACATATGTTCCATAATACCCACCTGCGGCAACGGCAATGGGTTCATCAGCAGAAGGAGGGACAGGGGATTGCCCCTTCTGTCCCTCCTTTCTATTGATCTGGAAGCCAAATAATTGACTCATGATTATCTATTCAATAGTTGGACGCTCCAACTATTTATCAACCTTCAACTTGATAGTTTCCAGTGACTACTTCCCAATACTGATATTGGAAGTCAACTGTGAAGTCTTCAATCTGATCATTGCTGTCATATGCAAGATCAATTTGAGAAACACTGGTTGGGAATGCATCTCTGAAGACATATTCTCTGATGACAGAACTTGCAGAATCTCTTTCAAGTTGCTTAACTTTTAGGTCTGCAGTATATCCAGAACCATTGTTTGGAATGAATAGATCTGAAACGTTTCCTTTGTGTGAGTTGATTGCTTCCAACCAACGCTCCATGTAACCACGAACCTTGAAGTCCCTATCGTTGATGAACGTTACAGTCCAGTTATCAAATGTACGGTCTCCCGCAATTTTAACAACTCTTCCTCTGAATGGAATTTCAATAGTTCCTAAGTTTGAAGCAGGAATACCAGCAGACTTACATAGAATGTCTACGATATCTTTGTTATCTCCAGTTGGATTATCTGGGTGATTTGCTGGGAACTGAAGGTCAACAAGGAATAGATTGGGTTTTACACCTTGTTGAATCTTTCCCAAAAATTCTGAAACACTACTTGTGATAGCCATTTTTTATTTACCTCTTGTGTGATGTTTGTTAGGAAAAAAGATCAACCAGCAACTGTGCCGACTACTTCAGAGAACGAGACACCAGTTCTCGTTGCCGTGAATGTAACGGTGATGTAGTTGATTGAGCGAACTGGCTTAAGATAGATTTCAGCAACAAATTCATTTCTATCAATAACCTCTGCGGTGTTGTTTGACTCATCACAAACAACTAAGAAGTCGGTTAGACCTCTCTTTGCCTGAATTTCTGAAAGGTAAGAACCAACAGTTGCGGCAAAACCAGCACGAGTTGTAGTATCATTCTGCTCAAAGAGTACTCCCTTAGCAGCATCTTCAACTCTCTTCTCAATGTTGAGGAATAGACGACGAACATTGATTCTATCAAATGCCGATGGTGCAGAAAGTGCAGTCTTATCACCAAAGAGAACAGTTCCAGTACCTGGGAAAGTTACGATTGGATTAATTCTTGCTTGATAGAGTTCGTCTCTATCTGCCTTGTTTGGATTCCATGCAAGCTTAACAACGTTTCTTAGTGATCCTCTGTTTAGACCAGCAGGTGAAATCCAGTCATACTGAATGCTGCTTGTTCTTACACAGAGTCCAGCAAGATCTCCGTTTGTTCCGACCCAACGGAATTTATCATTGAAACGATCATACATGTACTTGATACCGCTACCAAGAATTGTGTATGAGTTAGAACCAATTCCATTTAAGAAATTGATGGTCTTTGTTCTTTGTTGTGATGCTGATAGTGCAGTACCACCACTTCCAACTTGATTTCCGACATAAGGAGAAACAACAGCAATGCAATCCTTTCTTGAAGTTGCAACACCAACAACAGCAAGATATTTAGATTTAGTATTGCTTTCATCTGAAAGTGAACCGCCACCAAGAACAAAGTCAATATCAGTTACTTCTGTATCTAAGAACAGGTTATATGCTGTAGTAGCATCTCCAGAGTCATATGCAAATGCGGTAGTTCCATCAGTACCGCCAGCTAAAGTTTCAACTTCCGAAGCAACAGCAAAATTGCTTGCTACTGAATAAGCAAGTTTAAAATAAACTGGGGAAGATGAAGTGGCACCAAGAGCAGTTGATGCCTGATACCAATTTACTCCTGCATCTGTTGAATTTGGAGCACCTGCAGCAGATAAAGAATCTTTGTGGAAAATATAATCTGAATCTGAATTGATTACATCCTTGAAGTAAATAAGAGCACCAAGATCGTTCTTGGCATCTGTTAACTTAGAAAGATATGTTAGTCTCTCTACGATGTCATTGGTTGCTGTATCAATAACGGCAACATGAACTTCATCGCCAAAGATAAATCTTTCTCTTGCGAAGTTTGAAGTTCCTGGGCGAGGAGCAATAGCACTTAGAGCAATTGTCTGACCAGATCCAACTTCTACTGTTGCATTGGTGTACCAATCTTCTGCAGTGGCGATGTTAACATCAGTTCCTCCGTTCTCCCAAGTATCTCCAACAGAGGCAACTACACCTTCTTCGTTAAAGATAACAGTTAGTTTCTTGGTTGTTGTATCCCACGCGACAACTTCAACATTTTTTGCTACGCCACCAACATTAACAACACCAGCAGACCCAGCAGATGGAACATTAGTATCAGGAACTTCTGCAAGAGTTAGAACTTGATCAGCACCTCTATCTACAACAACAACCTTGTAGTTGTTTGCCCAAGTACCAGCACTTTTTGCGATGAAAGCATTTGTTCCACCAAGACCTGCTTCAAACTCCTGACTATTCTTTACAAGAACTGCAGTTGATGAAGCGGCATTTAGAAGTCCATCATTGTTAATTCTGACAACTGCCAGTCTACCACCATATGCAAGATACTCAGAAGCAATAATCCAGTCTTCTGCATTCTTGTCAACTGGAGTGCCAAAAGTGTCAACTAATTCGCGCTCTGTGGAGATGTTGACGATCTCTCCTACAGGTCCTTTTTTGAAGGTGCTTGCAATTGCTCCAGTGATATCAAGTGCTCCAACGATAGTAGCACTTGATAATTCTCTTTCTTTAATTACTACACCAGGCGAGACTTGACTTGCCATGTTTTTCTCCTTAGATATTCCAAATTTATCTAAATCTATTTAGATTTTTGGTGTGCTCATAGGTGGTGAACAATGCATGAACTACCAGTCTGGGTATTCCCAATCAACAAATGGATCTCTCTTTTTCCTTGATTCTATTACTCTTTTTACTGTGCATTCTTTACATTCGTAAGCATATGCTGACGGATGACCTTTCTTGCTTTTTCTTGTCAGATAAAACTCAGAGATCAAGTCCTTCTTCTCTCCACAAGATCTACAGACCCTTTCTCTGAAAAGAAGATGTTCCAGACTGAACTGATCCCCAATATCCATCAGTAGTTCCACATATAAGAGACTTCTTCTTGGGTGTTCCCATACTCCCACAGATTGCCGTCTGCATCAATGAAGGTATCGTCACCCATACCATCATCAATAAACCCAAAAGGAGCCATGTCTTGCTCAATTTGATTTCTCTGCTCCTCATAGATCCTCCTTCTAATATCTTGGTCAGTCATCTCTTTGAAGTATTCTTGCATGACTAACCATGCGAAGAGAACCATGCACATTACAAGGTCATCATGATATCCTTCGTCTGCTTCCCATGCTTGCTTCTTCTGAACAAATGTGGTAAGTTCTTGGAAGATTTGGAAGTCGTTAAAGATAAGTTTGTCTTCTTCAATAATTGCTTTAAGGTTAGCACAACCAATCTTCTTGACGGTCACGCTCATCTTTACACCCAGTTGTGTTTTGTTTCCAGAGAATCCTTGTCCGACGATCTGACCTGCTCTGCCACGCATAGCACACATAAGGACGTTAGGATACTCAAGATCGTAGTTCAGGGTAGCAGCAATACTATCACCGATGTCATTTACTTCTACCAGAACATAAGGATTGTTATACTCTTTACATACTTGGAAGATTACCGAGGGAAACAGTACAGGTTTAATCTCATTATTTCTGTACTTCGCAACGATCTTATACGGCATCGTGGTGATATCAAACACGATAAAAGCACTGTAGTCACCACCGATACCTCTGGCAACGTCCACAGTAACAATATATTCGTGATCGTTTTGCACTCTCTCATACACGTCAAGTCCTGCATTGCTAGCGATGGGGTCTGCGAATGGAATAGTTTGTAGTTTGGATGGACTGATAAGAGTATCAGCAGATCCAAGGAAGTCGCACTCAAACTCCTGCGCGAACTGTCTTGGGGAAGTGTTCTTAATTGTTTCTTCTTTCCACTTGGAGTCCCTTCCTGGGACCTGTGACCAGTGGACTTCGTTAGTAACATATCCATTCTTACCACGCCTTGCATCTTCCCACATCTTATAGAAGTGGTTCATGCCATTTGGCGTTGAGATGATTATGACTTTCGTTGATTTACCAGAAGTAATAGTAGGATAAACAGAGGCAAAGAATTGCTCCGCAACATGGTTTGGAACGAAGGCGAATTCGTCGAGGAAGAGAATATTGAACGACATGCCTCGGACAGCACTCGCAGACGTAGAAGCTGCCAATATCTTACTGCCATTTTCTAACTCCACATTACCTTTGTTCCATACCAATACACCATGCTGCATCCACTTTGGCAAGTTTTCGTAAGCAAGTTGTAATCTTCCTAATAGTTCCCTGGCAGTAGATGCCTTGTTTGCAAGAATACCGATGTTAACACTATCATAAAAAATTGCGTAATAAAGAAGATAGGCAACCACAGTGGTACTTTTACCAGTTTGTCTTGGGAGCTTTGCGATGTTGAATCGGTTGGAGTGGAAGTCCTCCAAGATTTTCTTTTGAAAATCATACATTTCAAAGGGAACAAGTCCCTCGTCGAGAGAGATAATCTTTATGTAGTTCATCGCAAAGTAGACGGGATCATTCTTGCACTTGATCCATTCGTCAATCTGTTTCTTTGTAAAATTGATTGGAGTACCCGCCTTCTTCAGGTTCGGGTTACCCAAATATACATCGCTACCAGTTGCCAAAACAAAAACCTAGTTCACCACTAGTATTTATCTTTATTCTCGTCTTCTAAATTTTCTAAAAATTCCAGTCGTTTTTTCCATGTATCTCCACCTTCCATTCCTCTTACTGGATTGATACAAGTATTATCTCCTAGGTTATTGCAAACAAGACCAGCAAGATCTAGATCATTGCCTTTAGCACCAGTGCCAGACCAAATATGTATGCCATTAATCCAGACAGCATGACATTTGGGGCATTCTTTTCTTTGTAATTTAAGATCAGACAGTTCCTTATCGTTGGTCATCTTTTAATTCCTTTGCGAGTTTGTTTAAGTTGGGTAGATCCTTTATAAGTTGTTGTTCTAATTTACGTCTCATCATAAACATTTTAAATTCGATCCACTGATACCTGATCACAAGATCAGCATAAGCGAATAAGCGCATAGTTTCTTCCACGCCAGCATACGCTACCATGAGGACAATGAGAGAGATGATTACATATATGCCAAGCATAATATTATTCCACTACAAACATTATAATATATGTAGTGAAAAATATTGTATCGTTAGGCTACATTTTTATAAGTGTTGGTTTACACATCCTCTACAAGAGTTCCTAACCTCCTGCGTATCTCACGAAGTTCCTCAAAATCTTTTTTCTTTGTTCCCCCATCGTATTCCCACGCTAGTCCTTCGGCAATCATTTGCTCGTTAAGGGACACACTGTCGTCCCCAATGTAAAGCCAACCCAGAAGACGCCCGTATTTGCCAGTGCCACCAACAAGTTCAGTCCTAACAGACAACTCATCATCACCAGCCAACGTGCCTTCGAGTTTTTCTTTGAGCCAGTTGGTTGCGTCGATTCCAAGTGCTTTCTCCTCTAAGTTCTTCGTCCTTTTCTCTGGCGTATCCACACCCGCTACCCTTACACGTTCCTTTTTGTATAAGTCAAACCCCAAATCTATTGTCACGTCTATTGTGTCACCATCAAGGACACGGTTGATCTCCGTCACTCGGAAGTTGTAGCAACTTTTCCTGCTCGGTGGCGTCATCTGTCCCATGTTGCATCTCCATATATGCCATACGAAGTATGTATATGACACAATACAGAGTAAATGCTATTCCACAGCAAAGAAGTATAATAACGCTCCAAACAACTTCAACGTCTGTGGACGTACCAAATACCCATGATTGGAACAACGATAAGTGCATAACAAAGTGCTCCTAATGTATAGGGGTTATTTAGAACCCATGTTGCGATATGTCCCATTAGAATAAAGAAACTAAAAACAAAAATACTCCAAACATACACATGAAAATGAGTATGCCTAATTGAACTGCGATCTCATGTCCCATAGTCTTCTAAAGTAAATGTCTACTTCATTCAACCCTTCAAGTGGAGGTGGCATAGTTTGTTCTGCCCACCCTACACAAAAATCTAACATCTCTGGTGTGACCTTATCAACACCAAACATTCTGGAAAAAGATGATGCTGCGAAATGAAACCGCCTCTTAGTGTGCAGTTCCATTTCCCTTGTAGTGTTCGGATTCATAGTAGTGTCCCTTCTTAGAACCGAAATAGATTGTAGCTAAAACAAAAGGCACTGCTACAATAGCAAGTGCCCATCCAAGTAAGTGTTCCATTATTCCTCAGCGCAATTTTCTTCTTGATAGTATCTCAACTTTTTGACTAAGTGCTCATACTCATCCCACATGTATTCAGAACCAGTCTGTTCCTGGTATTCTCTACACGCACGGATAAGTCTTGTGATGTCGTTGGAATTAAATTTCATCATGGTAAAACATCTCAAAAGTAATTATATCAATTTATACTAGCAATTCCACGCTCTTAAGGATTTATTAATACGACTATCTTTGTCGTTGGCAGTTTTCTTAGAAGTTAATTTCTTTTTCATGCCCTTCATTCGAGCACAAAAGGATGCCCTACGGGGATTTCCAACCTTCTTGCTTGGTGCTTTAAGGTCAGATCCAGGATTTTCTCTCTCGTAAGACTTTCTACCTTTCTCGTTAAGTCCACCTTCTTTTGACTGCCCTGATTTTTTGGTCCAGGCAGCACCTTCTTCTAGCTCCGTTTCCTCGCGCTTGACGGATTTGATGGGGACAGCGAAACGATCCCATGCTTTCTCTCCGTAGGAGCACTCATCTCTAGTTTCTGGTTTTTGACAAAGCTTACAGAATTTCTTTTCTTCTTTTTCTTTCTTCTTTGCTTCTTCAGCGAGATGCTTGATCTCTTTATATGCTCTCATGATAAACGCTGAGGGTTTACCCTTTTATTTAGTTATCTACAAGTATAATATCAAAGATTGCTCCACCACCTATACCATTTTGAGAGAGACCTTTTACTTCTAAATCAGTTTTCTCTTCAAATCTCAAAGGAACTGGATAGTCATAGTTGAACCCAGCAGCAAATACACCAAATTGACCTTTGACATTAAATGCTCCACCAAAAGGTCTTGCATATAATCTAAACAGAGCATCATTGTTAGCATCAACAGAACCTTGAAGTTTCATCAAATATCCTGTCTTGCCAGCAGGGATCGTATATAATGACATCAAAGTTTGACCAGCACCAGCAATAATTACTGCTACATCATTGACACCATTTTTAATTCTAATCTCATCCGCATTAGTTGTGCCAGTATTTGCAGTAACCATTCTTGCACGGAACACTCTGGAGAATTGTGCTACTGATGCAGCACCACCAATAGTTAGTGTTTCTGTTACTGGGGCATAGTTTTCATCTAAACCCTGAACTTCTACAGTTCCGCCATCATCAGTTACGTTATCGCCAGCATTATCTGCAACTGCAGTTACTGTAGCGGCAGCATAGTATGCATAATCTGCTGCCTTATCCCAAATGGTTTGCCAAGAACCAGCAATGGTATCTCTATATCCAAACTTATTGATGTGTGAATAACCAGTTAGAAGACCAGCCGCAATTGGAATGTTGGCGGCAGCACCATAACTGTTGAGTGGATTGCCGTTTTCATCGGCAAGCATCACAACTTCAAAGTTAGTAGTGTCTTGAACTCTATATGCTTGTTCGTTCTTATTCCACTGTGCCATTAGTTTCCGTATGCGATTTTACTTGCGAATACAGTTGCTGCTGTAACTGCTGTTGGAGTTGGTGTAGCTCCATCATCAGCAGAAATAACAACGGCGGGCGTCTTTTCGATAGAAACTCTCTCACCAGCAGCAATCCAAACAGTAACAGCAGATGCCTCTGCTATTAAAAGTCTAACAGCAGTATTGTTTGTATTGATTACTGATACAATACTGGCAGCATCTACATCTGATGGTGTTGCTAAATCAACAGCAGTTGATAGTGGTTTTATCGCCATGTTCCCGCACTTTTTTATTATTTATCTCTTGCCGCCGCCCATCTCTTTCAGCATCTTCTGAAGTTCTGTAGTGCTACCAACAAACATAGCATTGTTGGTGACACGAGATGGACCTTTCTTTTCCTCGTCAAGATCCTTCATCTTCTTATGGAGATCCTGTAGTTTCTCAGTCATGTCTGCGACGTGCTTCATTGCCGCTACAGCAACCTCATATGCTCTCGGGTGCCCTGACTCCTGAGCGACCTCTAAAGCGCCTCTGACCGCCTCCTGACCCTGATCTATGAGGCTGTATAGTTCGCCTCTGGTATATTCATAATCTTTTTGGCGATCGTCATCAGTTTTCTCAACCTTTACTGGTGGTTTTTCTTCCACAGGTTCAGCACTGATATTGAGGATCTCCTCCATGTTTTCTTCTAAGTTCATAAGTATTCAATTCCTTCATTAAATCCAAAGTCATCTGCTGCAGTTAATAATGCATCATCTGCTGCATCAATATTTCCATCACCATCAAGATCTTCTAATGCTTTTGGAGTGTAAGTTCTTGTAATATTTCTCTTACTAATAGAAAGATCCCCACTGGTTTCATGTATGATAGACTTCCTGATAATATCAGATTGACTAAATGGACCATACATGTAAGTCTTAGCAGTAAAATTCAGTGTGTAAATGATATATCTTCTCTGTAGAAAACTATCATCCCACTCATCTTCGTAATTGATGTTATTCAAAACAAAAGCAACATCTCTCTTTTCATCCATTTCTGGAATCATGTTTAGAGTGACAGAGAATGATGGTTGAAAGTATGGAAGAATTTGCTCCACAATCTGTAGTGCATCATCTTGAGACTTGGCAATAACGCCAAGTTCAAATCCCAAATTGTATGGAACTGGAACGTACTGTGTCTTTACTTCAGTACCATCATCAGAAATAACAGATTTGTATTTTTGAATTGGACTTGTCTTTCTTGACGAATCGTAATCAATA